>Ga0213824_1000315_pt1 | contig 40366 bp, 40 predicted proteins | sample MC6MC0906MG_FD_179892 | JGI IMG/M metagenome (GOLD analysis project Ga0213824, IMG submission 179892) | Enriched soil aggregate microbial communities from Iowa State University, Ames, United States - MC6-MC0906-MG | ecosystem: Environmental > Terrestrial > Soil > Unclassified | place: USA: Iowa...
ACCACGCAATTTTCCCCGCTTCGAGCCATCGGTTGCTCGCTTTTACCATTTGTACGGCATTTCTAACCATTTTACTGCCGCTCAACGGCATGACAAGCCATAAACCTCGATTATGTCTTGCCAAAAATTAAAGGAATTTTGCTATCCAAAAGTGTTAAGGTGGCACGTAATTACATATAACGTAAAACAGTACGAAATTGTAGGGGCAGACATGGCTAGAGGCGGCATTAACCTGGTACTGGTGCGCAGGGCTCGCGAGGCGCTGCTGTCGAGAGGGCAGAACCCTAGCATTGACGCGATACGCATCGAACTTGGAAATACCGGCTCAAAGACAACGATTCAGAGGTTTTTGAAGGAGATTGAATCACACGACCCCCGCCCCTCAGCTTCGCCTTCGCGCCTAAGTGATGAACTCTCGGAGCTGGTGAGCAAGATGCTTGAACGCCTGCTTGAGGAGGGAAACGAAGCCTTGGCGCATGAGCGAGCAGCTTTTGAGGTTGAGCGCAAAGCGATGACGACGGAGAGCAGTACACTTCAGGGTCACCTAGAACAGGCGCAGCGAGAGATCACAAAGCTTCAGTCTGCACTGCAGACTCAGGACGAAGAGCTCAAGACAGTTAAATCCAGCCTTCAAACCGAGATCACTCGAAACGCCCGGATCAGCCAGAGCTGCAGCGACCTTGAGATTCGTTTGCAAGAGAAGGACGCCCAGATCGAATCTCTGGAGGAGAAGCATACGCATGCCAGAGAAACACTCGAGCACTACCGGGTAGCGGTAAAGGAACAGCGCGACCAGGATCTAAACCGTCACGAAACTCAGATCTACCAGATGCAGCAAGAGGTGACAGTCCTCCAGCAGACGCTCATGGTTAAGCAGGAGGAAGCCACTCGACTGATTCGCGATAACGAGCGATTGATAGCCGAAAACCGTCAGCACGCCAAGGAGGCCAGCCAGCATCGTGACGCTATCGAGCATCTGAGAGGTGACCTGGGCATCGCCAATGCTGCAACTGCTCGCGCGGAAGGGGCCAAAGAGCTGCTGGCTCACCAGCTCGAAACCAAGAGTAAAGAGGCTACCGATGCCCATCTGGCTGGAACAGCAGCGCAGCAAAGGGCGGAAGAGTTGAAGGCACTGCTCGAACAGTCTGAAAACGAGCTAGAAGCACTTCGCGCTGCGATTGAAACCAAAGAACAGTCAGAAAGTCAGTAAGCCTTGAGCCGAGACGTATAAGGCTGGAGTACAAATGTACTCCAGCCGTATTTCAGGCATACGCGCTTTTCTACACTTTCACCTGGGGGGCTCAGTTGCGATTACCTCAGGCGGCGCATCACGCTCTAAAAGGATTCCCATCGGCTAATCGCTCAACTCAAGGACGCCGATGGCCAGGTGCAGACCATGCAACACACGCTGGCGGCCGTTCGCAAGGAATTGGCCGCAGCCTGTGAACAGCGGAGCGCTGCCCAGGCGCATAGCGTGGCGTTGTCCGAGCAGCGGGATCAGGCGCGCCTCACTGCGCAGCAATCAAGCGAGCAATGCCAGACCTTACAGGACCGTCTGGAGCGCATGGAGGCGGAGCTGATGGCGGCGCAGCGTATTGCGGCAGCCCAAGAGCACGGGCACAGACACTAGACATGCAGTTAGTGCAGTTACACGATACCCTGAAGCAGAAACGGCGGTCGCGCGCCTGACCGTCACCTATCGAAAGAGCTAATGTCGAGGCCGTTGGGGTCAGGTACAGAACATACTTCTCCACTGGCACACCCAATGACCCCATGACAGCCTTTTCCGCTACAGGTGGTGTGACAGCGTGATGGGGGCCGGTATTTACTCAGAAGACCTAGAACGGTTGAATTTTCAGGGAAGCGATAATCAGCCGGGAGCTAACGCCGGCCACTTTGCCCCCTGCCAACAACGGCGGTGGAAACTCTCTCTAGGACCTTCGGTTGGAAGGAGATATGTAACTAAACAGCTCGTCGAGTTCAGCCGACGTGGGACTGTATGCGGATTCAAAGTGTCCACTAGCACCGGCAAATACATACTCTTCGCACAAGCATTGATCAGCAGACTGCTCGCAATTTCTGCACGGCGGGTTGCACAGCTCAATCATCTGATCAATGGCTGTGGAAGGGTCATCGGGATCGTAACAGTCAGGGTAGCAGGGCGTCTCCACAACTACGTAATCACCCCTCGCAAAGCGCAATACATCCTCGGCGCCGTCATGCCGCTGGATTGACAATGCTTTTAGTGCTGGCAACAGCACAACCCTGCAGTAGTCGAATCGATAGTTTTCCATATTGCACATAATGCGACCCTTATCTTCCATGAGGCATTTATATGATATTTCACCATAGCGCTGCTCGATGCTCGCATATCGCTGCCTATCCAGTCGAATATGCTTCAAAGCATTATTAATCGCGTCAATCAGTTCCATCTTGCGATTTCTGAGGTATGCCCCCCTCACAGAGAATCGCTCATCAAATGTGCTTACCAAGTCCTTTCGTGTTTCTTTGATGCCATCAGCACGCCTCACCGCCTGTAAGTAGTCAACGCTGTGTGCCAAAAGCAGGTTCACACCGAATGCCTGGTGAAGCGCTACCGCATTCACGCGGATCTTCGCTTCGAGATCTTCCTTAGCCGGCTCAAGAATGTTCGAGATGAATTCCCGATAGTCCTCAATAGCCAGCTTAAGGGCGTCAGAGGCTTGGGTTGGGGGTTGTGGCTCATGGTCTATGATCGCCATGCCGTACCTCGTATAGTTAGCGAACTGAAAGGGAGCGCCGGGGGAGATCCACGCTACTCTACCTGATGGCTGGCAATGGCTTGTATGGCTTTTCTCGCAGAGAACTCCTGCTCCTTCCCATCAGTGAATTTCACGACGAAACCTTGAGTAGTGCCCCCATTCGCTCCAACTCCTCGTCCGATGTTTCGAGCGTAAAACGCTGCCGGGTCAGACAGAATTGGCCAATTGGTATACTTGCAGTATTTAATGTAAAGCTCGCGCAGCAGGTCAAATTCCCGGGAATCCATAATTTCACCGCCACTGGCGATACTGCTGTCACGAATTGCATAAAAGAACTTTTCGGCAGCGTTTTGCGTTGAAAAATGTTGATCTAGTACCGATAGAGATTTTGGCATGATGCTCTCCTTGTCGTTTAGGGTTGGGGCTGCATTTTTGAAAATTTGTTTCACTGCCCAATAACCTCAGGCTTGAGCCGCTTGGATTAAACGGAGCTGCTCGATAGCGAGCAACTCCGTTTGTACTTATTCGACGCCTTTTGGGGTCTTGGGACTATGATGTCGAACTTATTATTGGCTAGCATTTTCCTTCACGGACGGCGTCTCAGGGACGCCGAATCAGTTTACTTCTGATTACTCCGTGAACGCGCCACATACTTTGGAGCTGGAGGCAGTCGAAGAGGCTGTGGCCACCTTCCGCACAGGACACGGCCAACGAGTCGCCGTAGGTACCGACGTTCTCGAAGATCCGCAGACCGGTCCCAGGTATAGAGGCCCCTACACGTTTCAGATAGGCAAAGTGCTCACCCTGCCGTGCGGCCACAAGCGCTACGACATCGCCCTTCATGGGTTCGATAGGTGATGCGGTCGATAGTTGAAGCGACTCCAGCAACACGAGATCACCGTTTCTGACCACTGGGTAGCCGCTGTCCTCAATGATACGGGCGCCAAGTAGCGGCTTGTCCAATATTGAGCAAGCAGTGACGCATCGAGCCTCTTGAACCCCATCTCGACTTTCATTGCCATAGAAAACGGCAACGATGGGAAGAATCCGGACCTTGTTCTTTGACAGGGTCAGAGCCGGCGCCACACGCTCGGTACCGGACTGGTCGCATGCCAATGTCAGTTTGGACGGATCTCTCTGGTCGGGGTGGTAGCGACGAGCTAGAACGGTATCCCCGTACAGAGCAATCACCGGATCACCATTTCTTGCTTCTTCGCTCAGCGAAACGGCCACCGTTTGCCCTGGCAACGCCAGTGCTCCGAGGCTGGAACCTCGGATAACATACAGTGCCACCTCACCTAAATCGGCTAACGAGATTGTGGTGAACTCACCCTCCACGGCAACGGCGTCTGTATGCGTGCGCGCGCTAAAATCGCCAAGGACTCGAATGGTTTTTTTGTTAAGAGCGATGGCCGCAGGAGCTGCGGGCGACGCCGCAAAAAAGAAGTCTTCATCCTCACGGGTAAGCCGCCCCATGAACCTGGCATATGATGCACTGCAGCTGCGCAGCAGTCGGTCCACTTCATCAAAAGCATCGCTTACTTCACTGGCGTCGAAAGGTGTAACGTCACGCAGGTTGTGGTGTGCGTGATTGATGACTGAGTAGAACGGTGAACCCGGGCGCAGTGATTTGCAATTCAGCAGGCGCTCGAACGGCACCTCATTAAATGGCTGCTCACCGCCGTTGCGGGCACTGCTGATATGGCCGACGAGATCGGCGAGGGTGGGTTTGTACATAAGCATGGGATCTGACGCCAGCAAGTCCCAAAGCCGGTTCTCGATATGCAGGCGTACTCGCTCAACAAACTCCTGCGCTTTTGCAACATCCGATTCGTCAAGCTGCCATGCAGCGCGCCTCTCCAACACCTCCTCGACGGCAGGGGTGAAGGCCGCAGTCTGCCGCGAGGCGGAGATTGGGCTGATCTGCAGCATGGTCCACGACGGGGAACCCAATGACGTTTTTGGCAACCGGCTCTTCACGGCCGCAATAAAACGGTTGTCATTCGAGGTGATGACAGGCGCCATACCTGCGTCGACAAGCTTTGGTATGGCGGCTGCAAGATTTTCCGTGTTAATGGGATCGAAGTAGGTCTGGGGATCGTCTAGCTGCAGCACATCAAGTGCTCCGGCACGATCACGAATGCGCTCCCACAAACTGAACACAAACGCCCAGACGCAAGCGCGAAGATGTGAAGAGTTCATCACCTCGTGCGCGTGCACTCGAACGGAGCCTAGGCCAGCATACAGTCCCACACCTTGAGCCCGAACCGGATCCAAGCCGATGTAGGCAGGCCCTCCTACGTAGTGCGGCCTGTAGATGACTTTTAGCCAAGCAGTCGTCGTTTCATCAAGCACAGTTATTAAGCCTTCTACCTGGTGATGGACCAGTCCGGGTAGTCGGAGGAATTCCTTGATTGCTTCCGTTGCTCGACGTAACAGGCGGTGCCGCTTTCGTGCACCCTGCCAGCTTTGCCGAACCAGCTCGATTTCATTGAGCTGACGCAGCAGCGCAATTATGGGGTCGGCGGACGTGACCGCTTGCTGCAGGGCAATAATCTGTTGTCGCAACGGACACAGAGACATGACAGGCCGGTCGTTGGAATTGTGCTCTCGGCTGAGTTGACCGTTACCGAAATAGCGCTGTGTGATCTGCCTAATCTGAGACTCACTCACATGTCGATGGCGTGCGAGCGATAGGGCCGTCTGCAGGTTAGTAAACCTGTTGGCCAAGGAGGTTGAGCGAAGTTCTTGCGGTAACTCGACCGCCTCGGGTTCATCCAAATCGGGTAGTGGATAGGCCTGCACCGCTTGTTCCCAAACCTTTTCGGCATTCTGCTTCAGCTGACGTAGCTGAGTAGTAAAAGCTTGATCTCTTAACAGCTCGGTTACGTACGCCTCACGATAAAGATCGATCAGCGACGCACGAGATCGGGTGTCGACGAATGGACGAAGCGTGGTAGGAAGCGATTCCAACAGTTCGCTGGCTGCATCACGCTGCCAATCCTGCAGCGTCTTCGTAGCATCGGTATGCGCAAGCTCACTCGCCTTGAGTGCATCAAGCACCTCCTTATCTAACAGCGCGTCCGGAGGCACTGCGTTAAGGTCGGAACCACAGACTGGGCAATCGCTGAGCGGCTTTTCGGGATGATTGCGGCGGTACCATTGAGAGACTATCGCATACAGTTGCCATCGTGCGGTTTCCTCTTTCTTTCGTTGCCGTGCAACCTGCTCACTCGCTCTCTCCTTGAGCTCCTCGAGCTTCGCAATGACAGCAGTTCGGTCGTCTTCAGTGATTTCTCCCAGCCGCTTGAGCGTCTCGACGGAGGGCAGTGCCGCGATTGCCAAAGCTCCAAGACGCTCCCTGGCGACAGTGAGGGTGGAGATGAAGGCATCTACCTGCTCCTTCGTTTCCAGCCTGACGGAACCAGCAAGAATCTCATCAATGTCATGCTGGCCCTGCTGACGTAACTCCTCTAGGTGACTTATCGATCCCGCGATAGTCGCTGTACAACTTTTCCCTTCGCTTTCCTGATCGGGGGAGAGGAAGTCAGGCAAATCTCCAAGTGCTTCGGTGTGTACAGTCCAAGCTTCACCGAGGGTGCGTTTGCAGGCCAAAAATCGCAACTGCGCTGCGCTTACTGTCTCGGTAGCCTTGTCACATTCTTCGCCTGCCAAGCGCTTGACCAAGCGCTCGGAGCGCTTGCCGAGCTCTTGCAAAGGCCTGAGACCTGTCAACTGGGATATCACATCAGCAAATGTGGTTTTCTCGTCGAAGCGCATGGTGGTCGCGATTGCGGGCATCAGGGTACCCGCTTCAATCGCCAGCTGGGGGAGACCAAGCTGCTCCAATCCGCTTACTGGCGTGGTCACTGCGCCTCTCGGACCGAGTTTGAGCTCTCGGCGGACGACTACTTCGTGTCCGGAATGCTCCCTTAGCGTCAGCTCAACCCAGGTGTCCATCGCTGGCTTATCTTGCAGCACCTGCAAATCTTCGGCAGAAGGAAGGGGGACGATAGGTGGCAAGGAGATGGAGTTGCTGGCCGCGCTATAGTCCTCGTCCATCGTCTGCAGGATGTCTACGGATATGGGCTGATGGACAAACGCTGGTTTGTGCTGAGAGCGGTGTGCCTGGCCCGTCAGACACCACATGATCGCACTTTGAAAGGCTGTTTTACCGGCGCCATTAAACCCCCAGACACAGGTGACATCACGATCGAGATCCAGTGAAACAAGCTCCGGCGCCTGGCCGTTCGCATCGCAATGACGGTGTAAGCCCGCGAATCTATGGGCTCTTACCTGGACAATCCGCCACCGAGGACGGTGTAGCGTCGAGGTAGGGCCGTGTTCCTTTGGCGCACCTGCTTTAGGTGTTTCCAGTGCTTGCAGCAACTGATCCACCTCAGTGCCGGAGGTTTGCTTCTGCGCGGCCCAGAGTTCGCGTTTCGAAGCGTAGTGGCGAAACGCAATTCGGGCGTCCTCACTAGCTAACAGGAAGCTATCACCATTCTCTGGAAGCGTAATCGGTCGCCCCCAAGATAGTGCCTCAATAATCTCTTCGAGGGTGCTGGACTCCAGTTCCAAGGGCGACTGTTGCACTGTCATGCTTTTTCCTCCAGGAGAGGATTGAAATGCTACTCAACGGCTTCTGCCGTTGTCATCCCGTTTGTGAGTGCATGGCATCGTCGTTGCTGAGTTTGGCAGCCTTGGCCCGTTTTTTCGTCACCAGCTTACTCCGCCTGGCCTTCAGCGCCCTAGCCAGTGAATTGACCCATACGCATTTTCATCGTCCCAGCTCGTCGGTCGGCTGAGGCGCAGAACAATACCCACGCGGCGTACACCGACTCGGTATCCGTGGCGCTCCCCAGAAATTTATTGGTCTGGGCAGTCAAGAAATTGAAAGCCTCGGAGCGCGTCACCCTTCAAAGGCTTGGCTTTGAATTCGCTACTCGTTAACCAACAATGCTTGCGGTGGGTCTGAGCTACCAGAGAGAGGGAAATAGAAAGTCTATAGAGTGCCGCGAAAGCTTGAGGGATACCGGCTGGCGGTGCTCCAGAGTGATCAGCCCCTCTCTAGACATCTGGCTCAGCAGGTCGTGCGTGGTAGTCACATCGAGACCCAGGCGCGCTCGGATATCGTTGCGTTGCTGGTCACCCAGGTAGAGGAGCGTTTTGTAGATATCACGGCACTCAATCTGCAGTGCGGGCAGGTATCCACCTTTACTGTCTGGCAGTAAGCGGCGGCTCCGCACTTCAAAATATGCGTCGATCCGTTGATCGAGCCTTACCGGTTCCAGCTGCATACTGAAATACTGCAACTGATCCAATGCTGTCTCTGTGAAAAACCTAGTCCAGCGCCACAAACCGCTATCCGACAATTCGCCACGGCCGTCTAATCCGCCTTGGCGCGGAGCATCCGCAGCGCGCAGCATCTCGTAATAGGCGGCGATGTTGCGAGCGAACCCACGGCTCATGGACCACAAGCCAGACCCACTCAAGCCAGCAGCCTTGAGGTACTGATCTGTGAATAGGCGGCCCGTACGACCATTGCCGTCCATGAATGGGTGTATCCACATCAGGCGGTGGTGCGAGGCAGCAGCGGCTAAGAGCCGCGATTGCCCGTGGATCCAGTCTAGACGGTACACGCGCTCAAAGTCGTTGAGGTGCAACTGCATCTGTTGCGAAGTAGGGGGGATGTGTTGGCCAACGCGGACCTCACATTTGCGAAATTCACCAGGGACCATGCGCGCGGAAATCGCTGGCTCGAATGATTGCATTTCCAGCATCCGTTCAGGCACGCCGACATAGAGTTCGCGATGTAGGCGTGCGATTGTGACCTTCGCACACACGGTGACCTTGTTGAATGGCTCATTGACGAGCCGGCGCTGGGCTTCAATGTGGCGGTTGACCTCTTGCAGGCTTTGGTCACCCTCGATCATATGAGGACTCTCCTCGGCCATCAGAATGTCGATCGGTGCGCTTGAATTCCCCTCGATCTTGTTGCTGTAGTACGAATTTACAAGCTGTACCAGATTCATCAGCGGCGCGCGTAATGAGGCTGGAATCCCGGTGTGAAGGGTCTCGTCGAGCCTCATGATCTGGATGATTTGTTCCAGCAGCTCCTCCGTGGCCTTATCTTGGGTGATGTATGGGGTGAATGTCATTGCCACCTAGTCCTTTGTACAGCTAGTTATAAAGGCTTAGAGCGTTTCAAACGCTTCTCCTTGCCGGCTAGTGGATGGTCATGTCAACGCCAGAGCAATCAGCTGTGGCAGTAATTTCTCAGCAGGGCCTATCAGCATGATCTCGTTCGGCCCATTCATGGATACATCTACGTTATTGACGTGTACGACCACTGCACCAGACGCTAACGCGATATCTGGTAAGTCAGCAGCAGGCCTGACCACACCAGAAGTCCCGATAGAAAGCAGGACGTCACACTCTCGCGCTGCTCGGCTGGCGGTTTTCCATACGCCTGGCGGAAGGTCCTCACCAAACCACACCACAGCTGGACGCAAGCGGCCGTTGCATCGACGGCAGCGGGGCGGTTCGATCAATGCGCCTTCCGATGGAATGATCGGAAACACCAGCGGTTCCACAAGGAATCGATGACAGGCGAAACACTTGGGGTGCATCAGGCTGCCATGGAGATGAAGCACGTCCTGATTGCCCGCCCGCTCGTGCAAATCATCAATATTCTGAGTGATCACAGTGACACTCCGGCCGCTGCCAGATAACCGTTGGATCGCCTGATGCCCAGCATTGGGCTGAGCTTGCATGACCTGCTGGCGCCGCCATAGGTACCAGCCCCAAACCAGCGCCGGATTTTCGCGAAATGCCTTCGCGGTTTCTAAACGCTCAGGGTCTTGGCGCTCCCACAACCCGGTCAGTCGGTCGCGGAAAGTCGGAATGCCGCTGCCGGCAGAAACGCCAGCACCGGTTAACACCATGATCTGTTGCGCATCCCGCAGTGCGTCTGCGGCTTTTGCTAGGGTGTTCATGAGTCCTCATCATCCTAACGCGGGGCAGGGAAGGCTGTCAGGAGAGCGGCCGCGGGAGGTATCGGAATTGTCGCTATTAGGTGAACAGCCGTTACGGGCGCCTCATGCCGAAAAAGCACGGTCCACGCTTGGAAAGCAGAAACCGCGTTGTGGACGGGCTTCGCCGGTCAACGACGCCGTGCGTACCTGCATCAAAAGTGCGCGTACAACTGCGGTTCGTCTGCAGACTTAGGTGGAGGTGCCGCGCTGGTGATTCGTGCTTTTAGGTTGCGTGCCGAATACAGCGCATGTGACCGTTTCCGCAGGCGTAAATCGAGATCCCCTAATTTGTATGTGGCCACCGCGGTCTCGTAAACCACCGCGCTTTGCGGGGATTCAAGCCCACGGTGGATCACAATCTTACGAAGCTCTTCCAGGCTCCAGTGCGGACGTCCGCTGATGGATGGAGGGCATAGCATTTGCACCTGCGCGATCTCAACACCCGCTGCCTGGCTGAGGAAAACGTTGAGTTCGTAAGCATCCTCAACCACAGCTGCTCGCTCGCTCTCACCGTTGAGGGGCGATCGCAAGGTCACCCAAAAGCACATCCCCTCAATTTCACAATAAGAACCCGTACGGACAGTACGGGTGTGAGATTCGGACAAATAGATCAAAACGGGCTCCACTGAGCGCTGCATACCCCTAGGCGACCAGTCACCAGGGCCGTAAACGCCAAATTATCCCACAATGAACACTATAGATTGTAGCCCTATCGTGTTCGATAGCGCTTCATCATTCCTTTTCTGAGGAATGATGATGGAAATCCGTGAATCCCTGGGTGAGGCACTGCGGCGCATGCGCATGCTTCACGACCTGACCCAGGAAGATTTCGCCGTAGTCAGCAGTCGAACCTACGTGAGCTCCCTCGAGCGAGGACTCAAGTCGCCGACGATTCAAAAAATCGAAGAGCTGGCCGGCCGTATGGGTATCCACCCACTCAGTCTCATCGTATCGGCGTACCTTATCCAAGACCCAGAGGTGGGCTTAGACGGGCTGATTAAACAGATCAGAAAGGAAGCGCTCAAGCTTTGACGGTCGATCCAGCACCGAAAATGAGCGCTATAGTGTTCACTCTTCGCTAAATCGATTACCATCGCGCTGCTCACTGACAACAAGCTTCGGGGAGCAGCGTAGCCATGCGTAGATCATTCCATGGCTAAGGTGGCCCCTTCTACATCCAAATGCCTATGGCCACCGCCGCTGCTTTCCTTTTTTCAGATGGCCAGTACAGGCGATCGTGACGAGAATCGTGGAAGATTCCTGACTAGCTCTGGCGAAGGCTGCAGGCCGGGAGCCTGGATGGAGGAGGGCGTAGCTAAATAATGTGGTTTTGTCTCTCAGGCTTAGCGAGCGGAGCGTACTCATTGGCTAAGCTTCCAACCCAGTGCTACCCATGCGAACTGCCACCTATCTCGTCCTGAGCGGCTTTGACAACCGCGTCGGGATCAGAAGATATGAGATCCTTCGGCAGCTGACCCGCCAAATACGAATTGGATGATTCAAACCATAACGCCATGCTCCAGCCACTCATCCTAGTGGCCAGCACAGCTATGACGCGCTGCATTCCCCGCTGCGCTACCGCCAAGCTGCGTGATTCAATGGCATAACGCGGGAAATACTCCACACCTTCGTAGCTAATGGAAAAGATCGCACCCTCCAGAAGTCGGTCAGGACAGCTGTCACTTCGCCCCTTAACCGACGCGGGCAACAGCGCATGCAGCTCTGGCCAGGTGAGCCAGTTTCCGCTGGCCATGATCCTCGATTGGGCCTTGGACTGTAAAATGGCCTCTCGGCGGGAGGTATTACTCGCCTTTCGGAATACACGCATTCTGCAAAACGCTCCATAAGCCTTAGGGGGAGGGGTGACTACTGGTTAATCCTGAGCTGCCCGCCGAGAGATAAATCACCGCTTATTCAGATTGCTCGGTAGTGGTCGCGGTCGACCGCTGGCCCAGGATAGTCGGCGCTCTTCCTCATCCGGTCCAGCTGATCTATGCGCTGGAACCTTTACCCAAACCGTCTCCGATGGCCGATCAAGGACTGACTGTCAGCGACGCCCCGTGTCCTGGAAGTAATCGTCCCGGGTAACCAGGCCCAAGTCACCATTATCAGCAGACGGCTCACTACTGAACAGGCGCTGAACACGTCGCTCTTGCTTCACGTACGCCAGAGTCTGAAAAAAGCAGTGCTCACAGAGGTGTACCTCAAAGCGCTGTCCATCGTGGTCGCTGCCATACCCCCAGTGGGCTTGCAGGGTTCCGTACTGGTAACTGCCCGCAGCCATGCGCGTAGAGCTACCGCAGACATCACACGTGACATCAGTAATGGCCTCAATCTCGACCCGCCCGGTAATTTTCACTCTTGGCTCCTAGAAAAAGGCTTCGATCCCTGTTGGACGCCAGGCTGGGAATCGGCAGGCGATCCGAGCTCAACCGCGGTCCCGCATGCCGATGCGTTTAACCGAATGCGCGCGCTCCTGATCATGCGCGTGATAATAGGTGTTCTGGGTCGTACTGAGGTTGCTGTGCCGCAGGTCTTCCTGCAGGTCTTTAGGATTGCGCAGCGGCGCGTCAAAGGTGGCAGAGGTGTGTCGCAGCCAGTGAGCAGACGCACAGCGCAGACTTTCCATCTCATGGTTCGCGCGGCCTTCGCTGCGCATCTTCTCTACGGCTTTATCAAAAACAGCCTGGAGGAGGGCGCGGATCTGTCGGTCAGACAAACCTGCGCGACCCTTGAGCGTTTTGATCAGCGGCGTACTTTCCCCAGGATGAGGTAATTCGGAAAGCCCTAGGAATCGGCGATAACGTTTCAAATAGCGATCTACGTAAACATCCCGCACGGCAATCTTTGCCGCCTTGTTGCCTTTACCCACCGTGAAGTACCACCAGTTGCCTTCATCATCTAAGCGAAAGTCTCCCATGGTGGGCTTCCAATTCTTTCGACCGGCGAGATCTGAAACCCGTAGGTACATGGCGAACAGCGTGGCAACAATAAATAAGGTTCGCTCATGCCGCTCCGGCTCGGCGTTCGCCATCTCCTCAACGGTATCCAGGACAAAGTCCCACTGCAGCGGCGTGAGCGCCCGCGAAGAAGCAACTTCGTGTTCTTGCGTGGAGAATCGGTTGCCTTTTTTAAGGAGCCGAAAAGGATTCGCTTGGGTGAAGCCATCCTCAATGAGGAACTCATAGAACCGGCTGCAAACCGTGTACACCTGATTTAATGTGCCGTTCGCCGCTTGATAGTGCTGGGTGCTAGTAGATTCTGCAGCCATCGCCTTGCTGGACTTCATGTTGAAGGGATGCCATTTGGGATTAGGCATCCAGGCTTCGCGTGCATCCACGGCGCCCGGGTTGTCCAGGAAACGACTGCGGGTCACCGGACCGACCCAGTCAGCTGGGGGGGTTCGGCAGAAATCCAGATAGTCTTGCGCATCCTGGCGCTTCAGGTGATTCAGCGGTTTGCCCTGGACCAGCAGTGCCCACAGCAACAAGCGCTCGGTATGACTGCGGTACGAATTGAACGTCTGCGCGTTGTCGGAAAACGCGCGCAGGAACGCACGCACCGCCGCGTAGCCCCGGTCAGGTTCCAACGCAGCTTCACACTCATTCAAGAAGGACGCGACGCAGGCCAAGGGTGAGCCGTGCATACTGAAGTCTTGCTCGATGAAGTTGTCGTAGGTTTCGAACAAGGGTTGGGGTGCGCGCGCCATGGAATACCAGCCAGATTTTAAAGATAATAGACTTCCAGTTATGACAGTAATCGGAAGTTTGCAGCTATTCCAACCGGAGCGCCGCGAACAGCCGATGGTATCGGCATGTCGACTATCAGGCAACACCATCCGACGAAGCAGGCAGATCACAGTCCCCAAACTCATAACCCCCGACGTAAAACAGAGCTGAATATTTCTGTACCTAATTTCTCTTGAGTATTATATACCCCGTTTGTAACAAGGCTCTCGGCGATGCTTGCTATCCTTATAGAATCCATGCATGCACTCTTGAGAGGAGCAGTAACGTCACTCGCACAACCTTTATCTTCCATTTCCTGAATTGTGACGAGGACGAGTTCATTGACGATGTTCCTGATTTGGCGCTGGGTCAGCCCAGCGCGACCGTGTGCCGTTATTAGCAACGGCTCCATTTCGCACGCGGGCGGTACCCTGGGCAGACCACGACTTAGGCGATAGCGCTCAAGATATGTGTCGAATATGGCCGGCGCCGTTACTACCTGGGTGCCTCGCAGGCCCTCGACGAGGTAGTGAATACCGTCTTCCGCATTGCTGAATAAACTTAGCGAGGGTATCTGATTCGGACTATTTGCAATCAGTCGGAGCGGCATCAACAGGTACCTCATCATAGCCACAACAAACAAAGCCCGCTCATGTCTTCCACACGTCAAACTCGTGCCCACCCTAAGAACTTCATCTACATGCCAAGCAGTCAAGCCGCGATCAATTGGCTTAGATACAATTGTGAGGCTCCGAATCGTAAGCTTTTCAAAATTTCTAGCTGGATTTATATCGCACACTCTTTTATTTATGAGGAAATCGTAGAAGGATGCACAGTAGGTTACGATAAGCTCAAACATACTTTGAGTACGAAGGCCGCCATCATCAATGGGCTTGCAAAAGGGGCGCCAAGCGGGATTGGCGAGGTATCCAACGTCCTCCACCCAACGGAACCTGTGACGTGCAACATCGCCTATCCAATGTGAGGGTGGTGCAGAACTAAACGCGATAAATTCACGAAACTCTTCATATCCCAGCGTTTCGACGGATTTATTCTTGATGATCCACGCCCATAAAAGGAGTCGCTCTATCACGACCCTTGAGGATCTAAAGCTTGAGGGGGTCTCACCAGCGCCGTTGGGGCTTGCATAGCTTGAAATGAACTCGCGCGCCGCATCCATGCACTGCAGTACATTGAGGCTTGGTTCAAAGCCCGCTAAATAGGTTGCAAGCCCCGGGTGCGCCTGGTAATAGTCAGGCGTATTCAGCGCTATGCTAGTGGCCCCGGAGAAAAGAGGATGAAGCGAAGGCATGAATGTGCTCGCATCAAAGCAGCAGTGTCTCAATAGTAGCGGATTATTCCAGTCTGAGATTTATCACTTTTAATTTACTGCAAACCTCAGTAATCGATTGATTATCCGAGGGTTTAGATCCATAGCCAGCGTCGATTATCATTTTTAAAAAACCCGAATTAGTTATGTCTTTGTTTTTCAAAACCTTTAAGCGTGCGTACTGGCGGAAGAGATAGCGCAAACCGCTGTTTTTTAAAAAATCATGGAGTATAGGGTCTTGGCGCTTGGGGGAAAGCGATGCTGCAGTCAAGCACGGAGACCTTGCCTTTTATCTTCTATGCCTTTCTTGATCGAGACATGAAACCGCAGGGGATCTGCTAAGTGCTTGATAGGCCATGTACGATTTTTGAATTTCCGATTTATCATTTTTGGCTTACGGCCACAACACCACAGGGGCATCTGCCCGACATCAGATTTAACATAATATGCATTATCCGAACATTCGTATTTTAGCGCTGCACCGTGGTTGCCCAGATGGTGAGCCTGCTCAAGGCCCTCATGCGTCGAACCCGGTTCATTCGTTGACCCAGGTTAAGGTTGGCTCTCGTTCCCTTGATTAAAATGCGGGCACCGTACCCTCACGGGGAATCTGTCATGACCATCATCGTAACCGGTGCCGCAGGATTCATCGGTAGCAATCTCGTACAGGCGCTCAACCAGCGCAACGAAACCGAGATCATCGCCGTCGACGATCTGACCGATGGCGACAAATTCCGCAACCTGGCCGACAGTGAGATTGCCGACTACCTGGACAAGGACGATTTTCTCGATCGCTTTGCTTGTGGTGAGTTTGGCAGCGTGCGTGCTGTGCTGCACCAGGGTGCGTGTTCAAGCACCGTCGAAGCTGATGGTCGTTTCATGATGGATAACAACTACCGGTTCAGCCGTGAATTGCTGGCGTCTGCGCAGCAGCAACGGGTCCCGCTTTTATATGCGTCATCGGCAGCTGTGTATGGCGCCGGGCAGGATTTTCGCGAACAACGTGAGTGTGAGCGCCCGCTAAACGTCTATGGCTATTCCAAGTTCCTGTTTGATCAACAGGTACGCCGGCAGTTGATGACAGCAAGCAGCCAGGTCGTCGGCTTGCGTTATTTCAACGTCTACGGGCCCCATGAACAGCATAAAGGTGCGATGGCGTCAGTGGCCCTGCACTGCTTCAACCAGTACCAGTCCCATGGAAAAGTCAGCCTGTTCGGCAGCTATGGTGACTATTCCAGCGGTGGCCATCTGCGTGATTTCGTCTCTGTGGATGATGTGGTCAAGGTCAATATGTTCTTCCTTGAGCGCCCACAGCTGAGCGGTATCTTCAATGTCGGCAGTGGTCGCGCCCAGCCGTTCAATGACGTTGCCTTGGCTGTGATCAATCGGCTGCGTGAGCAACAAGACCAATCGCCCTTGTCACTTGAGATTGCCTTGCTTGAGGGGGTGCTTGAGTACAGCGAATTTCCTGATCATTTGCGTGGCAAATACCAGTGCTACACCTGTGCTGACCTGGAGCGCTTACGCGCTGCCGGTTACCAGGCACCCACATTGACCGTCCAGCAAGGCGTGGCGCGCTACTGCGACTGGTTGCAGGGTATCAAAAGCCCGCCGCCTGCTCCGTTCAAACAGACGGCGGAAGCTTGATATTGCTTGCACTAACAAAAAACCAGTGATTATATCTCTGCATTGTTCATTGTTTGGACGATAATTGCTGATAACTACACTAAATAGACATTTAGTGTAGTTATTGACGTGCTGTTCTTCAGGAAGCTTACGAGCCATCTGCCCTACTCTTCACGACCTCAAATTAAACAACCCGCGTTCGGGCTGATTGCCGAAAGTGGCGAGGTTCAGGCATGACGGCAAAGGGACAAGCCCCTCGGTCAAACGTCAAGAGCACCGCGGTGCAAGGCGTTCAGCATGCGCGCGGCGTCGGCGCCCCCCTCGTCCAGCAGGCATAGCGGGATTCCGCTCAGGGCGGGTTGCGAATCGACCAGCCCTTCGCCTATCAGGGCCAGCGGGCACGCGATTTCCATCTGCAACGACCGCAAGCGCTTGGCCAAGCCGGGGTCCACCGGCACCTGGACTTTTATCACCAGTGCCGCAGGCTGCATGGCCGCACACACGATGGGTAGCTCTTCAAGTGGCTGCCCGCAACCGAGCACCTCGATACGCTGTAGCTCACTGCTCAACAGTAGCGCGGCGCACAACACACTGAGTTCGGCTTGCCCCTCGCTACCGGCTAGCAAAACCTGCGGCGCATCGACCTGGTTCACCTGCAGACGCAGCAGCAAGCGGGCGCGCAGGAAAGTGTCGAGAAACAACCACTGGCTGCGCTGGCCTGGCGCAGTGCCTGAAGCCAGGTCATGCCACACTGGCATCAGCACTTCACGCAGCACGGTGGCCTTGGGCAAGAGTGTGAACAACTGACCATGGATCCCCTCCAGTGCCGGCCGATCGAATGCCTTGGTTGCGCGCACAACGGCCGCGCGCCAATCGTCAAAGGCCGAATGCTGCTGCACAGACGCCTCAGGCTGGGCTGCGAGCAGATCACCGACCTTGCTGACGGACAGGCCGCTTGCTGTCCAGCGCAAGATGTCGCGTATGCGCTGTACATCCCGCGCCGTGTAAAGTCGGTGGCCACCCTCGGTGCGCTGCGGACGTATCAACCCATGCCGCCGCTCCCAGGCACGCAGGGTCACCGGATTGATGCCGGTCAAGCTGACAACATCGCGCATAGGTAGCAAATCGGGTGGGGTAGCGTCAGTCATAACGAGGGGATATCCGAGTGGTAGGCCATTCTAAACCCATATGCACCTTCTGCGGCGAGCCTCCTTGGTCCATCATGCAACAAACAGCGCCGATACCTTCTGCACAGAAGCTACGCTGCGCATATCGCATACAAAACGCCTGTAGGTGGGCCCTATGATCACCGCGAAACTCCTGCAACTGATGGTCGAGCATTCCAACGATGGCATCGTCGTCGCCGAGCAGGAAGGCACTGAAAGCATCCTGATTTACGCCAACCCCGCCTTCGAGCGCCTGACCGGCTATTGCGCCGACGATATCCTCTATCAGGACTGCCGTTTTCTTCAGGGCGAAGATCATGACCAGGCGGGCGTGGCAACCATCCGCGAGGCGATCCGCGAAGGCCGCCCCTGCTGCCAGGTGCTTCGCAACTACCGCAAGGACGGGAGCCTGTTCTGGAATGAGTTGTCCATCACGCCCGTGTACAACGAAGCGGACCAGCTGACGTACTACATCGGCATTCAGCGCGACGTCACCGCGCAGATATGCGCCGAGGAGAAAGTACGCGCGCTGGAGGCTGAAGTGGCTGAATTGCGCCGGCAACTGGGACAGATAGAGCGTTGACAAAAACCTATACAAGATCGGCTTTCTGTATAGATTAATGCTTGGCTTTCAGCTATACCTGTACAACAAACAACTTTTGTACAGGATTTCCTGGGGCCCAGCATGCCAGCGTACCTACAGCAATTCGTCGTGCGCCTCGCCAGGCTCGATGGGGCTAGCATCGACACGCGGGAAAAACTGTACGACGAGCTAAGACCACGGCAAGGCTATCTGCGCTGGACGCTGCAGTTTTGCCACCCACGCCTGGCCCGCGGTCACCCTGGTCAGCCCTGGCTTCGTCGACACGCCACTCATACGTCGCAACTATTTCCCCACGCGGCTGCCCTGCCCCGCCCCTGGAAATCAACTGTCCCGGTCTTTTCACATTGGTGTTGCGCCTGTCAGGGGCGCTACCCGCGCGCCTGCGCTTGGCACTCGGCCAACGCCTCGCCCGTCATGAACAGGAATGATGATCCATGCGTATCGCAATCATCGGCAGTGGCATCGCGGGGCTGACCTGCGCCCACCTGCTGTCACGCAAGCATGAAGTAACGGTTTTCGAAGCCGAGCAATGGATCGGAGGGCACACGCACACGCTCGATGTGGTCTGGAAGGGCCAGCGCCATGCAATAGATACCGGCTTCATCGTTTTCAACGACTGGACCTACCCCAATTTCATACGCTTGCTCGACCAGCTCAAGGTCACCTCGCAACCGACCGAAATGAGTTTTTCCGTGCATGATCCGATCACTGGCCTGGAATACAACGGTCACGATCTGAACACACTGTTTGCCCAACGCCGTAACCTGGTTTCCCCAGGCTTCTGGGGCATGATAAGGGATATTCTGCGCTTCAACCGCCAGGCGCTGGCCGATCTGGACAACCAGCGAATCGATACAGACACCACCTTGGGCGCCTACCTTCAGACACAGCGCTACGGGCAGCGCTTCATCGACCACTATATCGTGCCGATGGGGTCTGCGATCTGGTCGATGTCCCGCGCCGACATGCTCCATTTCCCCCTTGAGTTCTTTGTCCGTTTCTGTCGCAACCACGGCTTGCTGTCGGTCAACCAACGCCCACAGTGGCGGGTCATTGAAGGCGGTTCACGCAGCTATGTCGCGCCGCTGTGCCGACCGTTTGCTGAACGCATACGCCTCAACTGCAAGGTATCCCGGGTCAGCCGCGATGAGGGAGGCGTGACTCTGATGAGCGCGGCCGGCACCGAACGCTTCGACAATGTGGTGTTCGCCTGCCACAGCGACCAGGCTCTGGCGCTGCTGGAAACCCCAACCATGCTGGAGCGCGCTGTACTCAGCGCCATTGGCTACGCCAGCAACGATGTGGTGCTGCACACCGATACCCGCCTGCTGCCACGGCGCAAGAGCGCCTGGGCCAGCTGGAACTACCGCCTGGGCGGCCCAGAGCAAGCTCCCGCCGCGCTGACCTACAACATGAACATCCTGCAAGGAATCCAGGCACCGACAACCTTCTGCGTGAGCCTCAACCAGACCGCGCTGATAGACCCGGCGCAGGTGATCGCGCGCTTCCAGTATGCCCATCCGCAGTACAGCATTGCCGCGTCCGCCGCACAGGCGTGCCAGGCACAACTGCAGGGTCAGCAGCACAGTTACTTCTGTGGCGCTTACTGGGGAAACGGCTTTCATGAGGACGGGGTAGTCAGCGCGCTGAAGGTGGCTGCGCACTTCGGAGAGCAATTGTGAACAGCAGCCTTTGTCTGGGCTGGATCAGTCACCGTCGGCTGACCCCGCGGTGCCATGCTTTCCGTTACCGGATTGGCATGTTCTACGTGGACCTGGACGAACAAGCCTGGCTGATGGGCCTGTCACGCTGGCTGGGGCGCTGGCGCCTCGCACCGCTGTGCTGGCGCGAGACCGACTACCTGCCAGCGCAGACCCGCCACGGCAAAACCCTGGCACAGGCCGCTCGCTTGCTGGTGTGTCAGGCCACTGGGCATATGCCCGAAGGCCCGGTACGGCTGCTCACGCAACTGCGTTGCTGGGGGCTGTCGTTCAATCCGGTGAGCTTCTATTTCTGCCACGACCGCGACGGCTGCCTGACCGCAATCCTGATGGAGGTGCGCAACACCCCGTGGCGTGAGCGTTTTCATTACGTACTGCCGGTGCAAGAAAACCTTGCCAAGCAGTTCACCGTGGCCAAGGCCTTCCATGTTTCACCGTTCATGCCGGTGGACATGGACTATCACCTGCGCTTTTTCCTGAGCGCAGACCATGTACGCATCCACATGCAGAACTGGCGGGACGGCCGCAAGGTGTTCGAGGCCGACCTCGCCCTGCACCGTCAACCACTGGATGGAACCGCACTACGTCGATATGTCATGACCTTCCCATGGATGAGTCTGCGCACTGTCTCGGCCATCTACTGGCAAGCGCTACGCCTGCTACTCAAACGCACCCCCGTGCATGACCACACCACCAGCCAGAATGACCTGGCGCTGGGCCAACCTTGCGAGGACCCTGATGATGTCAAATCCCACACTGAGCGTTAGCAAGTTCGCAGGCCTTGCGCCCTTGCTCGGCGGTCTGGCACGAAGCGCCGTGCTCGCCCAGCTGGGCAAGCTTCGCCACGGCCACCTGCGCCTGCTCTGCCACGGGCAGCAGTGGAGTTTCGGTGATGTCGACAGCCCGTTGCAGGCCGAGGTGGAGATCCTCGATGACGCCTCCTGGAGCCTGATCGCCGGCAATGGTTCGATCGGTGCTGGCGAGGCCTACATCCACGGCTATTGGCGAAGCCCCGACCTGGCGCTGGTGACCCGCCTGTTCGTCGCCAACCTTGAAGTGCTCGACGCGCTCGAGGGTGGCCTGGCTCGTTTCGGCCGCCCTGCCCTGCGCCTTCTGCACCGGCTCAACCGCAACAACAAACGCGGTGCCCGGCGCAATATTCTGGCCCATTACGATTTGGGCAACGCCCTGTTCGAGCGGCTGCTGGACCCCACCATGATGTATTCAGCGGCCCAATTCGAACATGCTGGGCAAACACTGGAGCACGCCCAGTTGCGCAAGCTGGAGCGCATCTGCCAGAAACTTGAACTGCACCCCGACGATCACCTGCTGGAAATTGGCAGCGGCTGGGGCAGCCTGGCAATCCACGCAGCCACCCGTTACGGCTGCAGGGTCACCACCACAACGCTCTCCGATGCCCAGTACAGCCATACCCTGGCGCGTGTTCAAGCCTTGGGGCTTGAGCTGCGCGTGAAGGTGCTGCGCGAAGACTACCGCGACCTGCAAGGCACCTTCGACAAACTGGTTTCGATCGAAATGATCGAGGCAGTCGGCCATCGTTACCTGCCTGCGTATTTCCGCCAATGTGCCTCGCTGCTCAAGCCCGACGGCCTGATGCTGCTGCAGGCGATCACCATCCGCGACCAACGCTATGCCCAGGCGCGGCGCTCTGTCGACTTCATTCAACGTTATATTTTCCCAGGTGGCGCCCTGCCTTCGCTAAGCGTGTTGCTCGACATCGCCAGCCGGCACACCGCACTCAACCTCGTGCACATGGAGGACTTCGGCCAGGACTATGCCCTCACCCTGCAGCACTGGCGTGAAAACCTGCGCCTGGCGCGCACAGCACTGACGGACCTGGGCTACGACGACATGTTCCAGCGCCTGTGGGAGTTCTACCTGTGTTACTGCCAGGGCGGTTTCGAGGAGCGCACTATCGGCGTTGCACACCTGCTGTGGGCAGCGCCACTGGCACGGCGCGCCCCATTGCCTGACGGTGCCTGATGCCGGGGCGCTGGCTCGTCGCCAATGCCGTCTGGTTACAGGCAGGCTGGTGGATCTGCGTGCTAGGCGCCGAACGCCCCTGGCTATTGCTGCTGGTGATTGCAGGTGTGGTGGTGCACCTGCGCCTGTGCCCGGATGTTAACGCCGAGGTCAAGGCGCTGTTGCGCGTCACCTTGGGCGGGTGTGTGCTCGATAGCACGCTGGGGGCGCTGGGCGTGTTCGGTTTCGACGCCTGGCCGCTGCCACTGTGGCTGGCGCTGCTGTGGCTGGTGCTGGCCAGCGGCATGCGCCACAGCCTGGCATGGGCCGGCAGGCACTGGCAGCTCGGTGCGCTGCTGGGCGCATTGGGTGGTCCCTTGGCCTACGTAGGCGGCGCAAGGGTTGCACAAGTCGCCCTGCCGTTGGGCACGCTGGAAACCGGCCTGCTACTGATGCCGATCTGGGCCTTGGCCCTGCCCCTGCTCGCGCGCCTCGCGGCGCGGCGCTGACCTGCGGCATCGCTCGGAGCAGTAGCGCACCTGCTCCCAACAGCGTGCCCAGCGCTTGCGCCAGTTGAACGGCCGACCACACACCACGCAGACCTTGCTGGGCAAAAGACTCTTTTTCATAGCGGCTGCTGCGCATCGAGCTGCGCCAACAGCGCCTGGCCACGCTGCCACACGGCCTCGCGCCGGCTAGCCGTCATGCCATCCAGGCTGCGATACACCAGGGTCAAACGCGGGTTCGTCGACAGCAGCGGACGATGGCGGATGAGAAAATGCCAGTACAGGGCATTGAACGGGCAGGCATCGCCCTCCATCACATGATCGACCTTGTAACTGCAAGCCTTGCAATGATCGGACATGCGCTGGATGTATCGACCACTGGCGCAGTACGGCTTGGACCCCAGGTAGCCGCCGTCGGCGTGCATCACCATGCCGAGCGTGTTGGGCAGCTCGACCCAGTCGAAGGCATCCATGTACACCGCCAGGTACCACTCGCAAATCGCGGTGGGCACGATACCGGCCAGCAAGGCGAAGTTGCCGGTCACCATCAGTCGCTGGATATGGTGCGCGTAGCCCAACCGCAGGGTCTGGCCGATGGCTTGCTCCATGCAGCGCATGCGGGTGCGCCCGGTCCAATAGAATTCAGGTAACGCTCGGTCGTTGCCCAGGTGATTGAGCCCGGCATACTCCGGCATGCGCAGCCAGTAGATACCGTGCACATACTCGCGCCAGCCGATCAACTGGCGAATGAAGCCTTCAGCTGCATTAAGCGCCACCCGCCCCTCGCGCCAGGCCTGGTCGACCTCCTCACACAGACATCGCACATCCAGAAGCCCGATGTTGAGCGCCGCACTGTTGCGCGCATGGAACAGGTATGGCTCGCCCTCGGCCATCGCGTCCTGGTAGTCGCCGAATGCCGCCAGGCCAAAATCCAGAAAATGCTGCCACAGTTGTTGTGCCTCGGCATGGGTCACGGGGTAGTCAAAGCCGTCGATGTCCCCGTAGTGGTCGCTGAAGCGCCGACGGACCAGGGCGACCACCGCTGCCGTGATCCCGTCCTGCGCGAAATGCGCAGCGAACGGCCCACGTAACTGGCGAGGTAATGGCTTGCGGTTGTCACCATCAAAATTCCAGGCCCCACCTGCCGGGCTGCCGTCGGGCTCCATAAGCAGGCCGGTTCGCTTGCGCATGCCACGGTAGAAGTGCTCCATACGCAGTTGACGACGCTCATGGGCCCAGCGCGCAAAAGCCTCCCGGGAGCACAGAAAACGCGTGTCGCGATGCCACACGAGGGGCAATGCGGCATCACGCAAAGCCTGCTCCAGGCGCCACTCTCCGCACTCGGTCAGGTGAATGTGCGTGGCGCCCAAGGTGTGTTGCCAGCGGTGCAACTCGCCAACGATGCTGCCGCTATTGCCATAAGCATCGAGCTCGACATAATGCACCTGCCAACCCCGCTCACGCAGGGCCTGGGCAAAGTGCCGCATGGCGCTGAATATAAGCACGATCTTGAGCGGATGATGCGGCACGTAGCGGGCTTCACCCTCCACCTCCGCCATCAGAACAGCATCGCGGGCGGGGTCAAGGGCAGCCAGGCTCGCCAGGTCGAACGACAGCTGGTCACCCAGCACAAGGCCCAGGCGCATCCTTCAGGCTACCATTGGCTGGTGAGCGTTACCGGTACGCGCAGCGGCGCAATGGGGCCGTCACGTTGCCCGCACATCTCATCATGCACCACCTGCTGTACCAGCATGCAGGGCACGGTTGGCAGGTCGGCCAACAGCTGCCGTAGCTCGGTAGTGGAGCGCACGCGAACGGGCTGCCCATGGGCATCGCTCAATGTCACAGGGCCGGCGTCGGTCAAGGCACGCAGGAGGTAGAAGCCACCCTCCAGCGACAGCAGTTCAAGTTCCTTTGCTTCGCCGGTCGAGACCAGCTGGGTAAGCGCGATCAGGTTCATGGTGTGCCCTCTGGCAGGCGGCGGAAGAACAGGGTGATCTGGCCGATTTCAACGCCCAGCTTGCTCATGCTTGAACGGTTGATCAGCGTGTCGTCATCCATGAGGTACATCCAGTCGTCCAGGTCTACCTGCCAGTGCCGCCCGTCAACTGGCAGGTCCAACTGGTACCGCCATCGCAGCGCGTTACCCGCCACTTCGCCGCGCGCCTCGCCGATCACGTCCCCAGCGGTACCCCGCCAGCGGCCAGGGCCGTCTGGCACCAGTGTCCAGGTCCGCTGCTGGCGAGTGCCATCGCTGTAGAGAAAATGTTCGTCGAGGATCAGCCGCTCGCCTTCGCGGCGGCTGTCGATACGTACGTGGAAGCGCTTGACCACTTCCCCGGAACGCTTCTGGAACATCCCCCAGGCCTGCACCGGTCGCGAGAAGAATGCAGCCAGGTCCAGTTTCGGTTGCTCCTTGGCATAGTGCTCGACACCGACATTGCCACAGCTGCCCAGAAGCAGGCAGGACACCAGCAACAGCACTTTGTACATGTTCATGTTCCTCAGTCGTTGCCAGCCAGCCCAAGCAGGCGCTGGCGCAGTTGTGTATCCCGGGCTCCGGGGTCGAGCCAGATGGCAAAAAACGCCCTGGCAAAGACCGGGTCGGCGATTTCGCGGCTGAATTTACCGTCGACGTAAAAGCGGCAGCCCTGCCCCGGCAGGTACAAGCCGGTAATGCGCATGCCGGGGCGCACATCCACGAATGCCTCTTCAATCCCGCGGGTCCACGCCGTGCGTTGTTGCGGCGTTATGCTGCCACCGTTGAGGCGGCGCATTTCCTCGAGGCTGGCCTGTACCAAGGTGTCCCTGGACAAGGAACGGTGGTAGAGGAGCTCAAGGGCGAATGGCTGGTTCCAGTCATGAACTTGCCCTGCTGTCCATAATTGCGCTGTATACAGACGCAGACCAAACCAGGTGAACTCACCACTCCCAAGCCGTTGCGCCCCAGGCAGCTCCGCCCTCCAGCCCGCGGCCGCCGAAAAGGCAGCCAGTAGCAGACAGAGGCAAGCCCAACGAGCACGGTGCGCCATACTGACCTCGAGCACGCGTAAATACTGTACAAAGATAGCATCTTGTATAGATATTGCGCTAATACTGCATAGATTTTTCATGCGCAGCGCCAGATTTCGCTCACCCCACCATCTGGGCGGTGAAGAGCATGACCGCCCAGGCCACGGCAACCGAGTCTGGGGTTGCGTTGCGCCGAATACGGAAGACAGTCAGCGCCCCCAGAGGCAGGCGTGTGACACAAGGGCCCAGCACCATGGACAAGACGGTAGCAACGGTAGGGAGATCGCTCATGCTGCCTCTTGCTGATCACGACTCTGGACAGCGTAGGTGGCGAACACCAAAATTCGCACAAATGAGTACGGGTAGTCAGAGGGGCTTGGCGCAAGATCTTCAGTGCCTGGGAATACGGGCGCCGCGCGGTCGGCGCAGGATTTACGCGCTACGACAGGCCTCATGGCAGGCTGTCCGAACTAAAAAACCACAGCGTCACTAGCCCAAGGAGCCTGCCGTGTCAGAACACACTCAGTGCGGCGTGAAGCCCAGCGACTCTGCCTGGTCGGTGTTTTTGGTGTTCTTGCGCCTGGGGCTGACGTCTTTCGGTGGCCCCATCGCGCATCTGGGTTACTTTCGTGAAGCATTTGTCGCGCGCCGCCAGTGGCTCAGTGAGCGCAGTTATGCCGAGCTGGTCGCCGTGTGCCAACTGCTTCCCGGCCCCGCCAGCAGCCAGGTCGGCATTGCTCTGGGCCTTTCACGGGCGGGGTTCGCGGGCGCTGTCGCCGCGTGGGCAGGGTTCACATTGCCATCGGCCATCCTGTTGACGCTGTGTGCTCAGGGCCTGGGTGCATGGGGAGGTGGCGCCCCAAGTGGCCTGTTGCACGGCCTGAAAATCGTCGCAGTCGCCGTGGTGGCCCAGGCGGTGTGGGGCATGGCACGTAGCCTTTGCACCGATGTTGCACGGGTAACCATCGCCCTGTTCGCTGCCTGTACCGCGCTGTTGTTACCCAACGCAATCGGGCAAATAGCCGTGATCTCAGGCTCGGCCATCACAGGCTTGATCCTGCTCAAGCCTCCGGGCTCCCCTGCAGGGGAAGAGCTGCCGTTTTCAGTCAGCCGAAAGGCCGGGCTGGCTGCGCTGGTAGTCTTCTTTGCCTTGTTGATCGGCTTGCCGCTATTGACCCGCATCTGGCCCTCGCAAGCACTGGCAATGGTCAACGCCTTTTATAGCGCAGGCTCACTGGTATTCGGCGGCGGGCATGTCGTTCTACCGTTGCTGGAGTCGGCCACAGTAGCCAATGGCTGGGTCGCAAATGACACCTTTCTGGCAGGTTATGGCCTGGCGCAGGCCATACCGGGCCCACTCTTCACGTTTGCAGCCTTTCTGGGCGCCTCGATGAGCGTGCAGCCATCCGGCTGGGTGGGCGCGACCGTTGGCATTCTCGCCATTTTCACCCCCTCCTTCCTGTTGGTGATCGGTGTGGTTCCCTTTTGGGAAACACTGCGGCGCAGCGCCCGCAGCCAGTCAGCGCTTGCCGGGGTAAACGCCGGCGTGGTCGGACTTCTGCTGGCTGCCTTGTACCAACCGGTGTGGACGAGCGCCATCGCCAAGCCAGCAGACTTGGCATGGGCGCTGATCGCCTTGATGGCCCTGATGTTCTGGAAGTGGCCGGCATGGTTGGTTGTCCTGGGCTGCGGCGTGTTCGGTTGGCTGCTCAGCAGCACATTCTAGAGGCCGTTGAGACAGTATTGGGCAGCTCACTACAAAGGAAGCGACACGACGGCAGCCAGCCCACCAGTGGCCCTGCAATTGCCCTGGCTGTAGCATTTTTGTTCAGGCCAGCCCGCCAAAGCGCTGGTAGAAACCCTCGTTCACATCCGGCAAAGGCCCGTCGGCCGTCTCCAGCGCCGCATTCAGCCACTCCTCTGCCTTGGCAAACACCAGCCGATACAGGTTACGGCACAACTGCCGCGCAGCTCTTCCCTCCCAATCCCCTGGCAGCAGCTCGTCTGGCAGTTGCGGGTCGCGCAACAGCAGGCGGCGGTACTCGTGAATCAGCAGGGTGCGCGCCAGGAAGCAATCTTGCGCATCGAGCAATTGCTGCTCTTTCAGGCTCTGCCACAGCGGCCTGAACAGCTGGATGAACTCGCTGTACTGCTGCCCCAACTCATCGATACGCCAGCTCTCCCGCACCTGGGCGCGCATGGCCTTGGACGCGAGCACTTCCTGGGTGTGGGTTTCGAAGACGATACTGTCGTCGCTGGCTTCCAGGTCACGCAAGGTTGCGGTCAGATCAGCGCGGTCTGCCCGTGGGCAGCCAAGCAGGTTCGGCGCCATGGCGCCAAACCCCTGCCATTCCAGCTCTTCACGCAAGGCCTTGCGCTTGCCGGCCTCAAGCTGCGACAGCAACACCAGCGTCCAGGCGCCATCCCAGGCCGGCTGGCTCGGGCTGTAGACACGTTTGAAGGCTTTTTCGAAACGGCGGCGGCCAGTGCCCGTCAGGCTGTAGTAACTGCGTCGGCCAACCTTTTCAGCGGTGAGCCAACCCTCTTTGGTGAGGCGAAAGATCGACGTGCGGATCAGTCGTTCGTTGATGCCGATCGGCTCCAGCAGGTTGATCAGGCTACCCAGCCAGACGGTCCCCCCATGGGGCTCGATGGCATCGCCGTACAAGGTGATGATCAGTGAGCTGGCGCGGATTGGCGTCTGCTCCTGAAAGCGAGTGATCAGGTTGTTCAGTGGGGCAAGATTGCTCATGGGCGAACTGTGCGCGGATAAAGCACCGACTATACCTGTGCGGCGGGCCGCCTGACCATTGCGTGACGCTACCAGGCTCATGCCGAAGCCTGGCCTTTGGGTCGGACACCGGTATCTTCCATGCGCGGGCGCCCTGGTTCGGCTTCGGCCAATGGCGGGCATTCGACCATGCTGTTCATGCAGCGCTGCGCCAGGTGCTGATACTCCGCAGTACCGCGCTGCTTCCAGGCCAACTCCTGTTCGCTCAAGGGCCGTTTGACCTGGGCCGGCGACCCCATCACCAGGCTTTGCGCTTCACATGCGAAGCCGGCTTTGACGAACGCCGTCGCCGCGACGATGCAGCGTGGTGCGACATGGGCGCCATCCATCACCACTGCGTTCATGCCGATCAAGGCGTCCTCGCCCACTTTGCAGCCGTGCAGCACAGCGCCATGACCGACATGTCCGTTTCGTTCTACCACCGTGTCGCCACCCGGAAAACCATGCATTACACAGGTGTCCTGCAAGTTGGCGCCCTCTTCCAGCACGATGCGGCCGAAATCACCCCTGAGCGATGCCAAGGGCCCTATGTAGCAACATGGGCCGACGATGACGTCGCCAATCAGTACTGCGCTTGGGTGCACATAGGCTGTGGGGTGAACCACAGGCGTCAAGCCGTCCAGTCGATAGCAAGGCATGGAAGCTCCAGAAATGATTTGAAATGGCACCCGATCTTGTATCAAAAAATATTTGGTCGTCAATCGGCGTAGTCGTGTATCACTTTCTATTCGCTAGGCTTTCTCTGCAAAAATGGCAATAAGATCAGCGAACTCGCAATGATAATCGCCGAATACGGATTTTTCACTGCACGACAGCAACACTATAATTCGCAGGAAGAGATACGCAAAACTATTTCTAGTGTTGCATTCGCGTATCACGTAATGCATATACTGCCCCCCACCTGGTCGTGATCCAGCGTCACGCCCCTGCAAACAATTCCAAGAAATGCCGGCCCCACGATGTGCCGTGCGTGCAGCCAGAGGAACCCGACATGCCGCGATATCTCGATGTGCCGGCGCCGGAAAACGGCGTTCAGCTCATTACCCTGCAACGGCCCGAGGCACTGAACGCCCTGTGTACCGAGTTACTGGCAGAGCTGGCCACTGCGCTCGACGCAGCCGCCCGGGATGACCAGATAGGCGCTGTGGTGCTCACCGGCAGCCGCAAGGCGTTCGCCGCAGGCGCTGACATCCGCGAAATGGCCGAGCGCGACCTGGTCGGCATCCTCAACGACCCTCGAGTAGCCCACTGGCAACGTATCGCCGCGTTTGCCAAGCCGCTGATTGCGGCGGTCAACGGCTACGCCCTGGGTGGCGGTTGCGAATTAGTGATGTGTGCCGACATCGTCATCGCCGGTACCGACGCCCGCTTCGGCCAGCCGGAGATCAACCTCGGCATCATCCCCGGTGCTGGCGGCACACAGCGCCTGTTGCGTGCCGTCGGCAAGCCGCTGGCCATGCAGATGGTGCTGACCGGCGAAGCCATCACCGCCCGTCACGCCCAGCAAGCCGGCCTGGTCAGCGAAATAACCCAGCCCGAATTCACCGTAGAACGCGCCATGCAGATCGCCCGCAACATCGCCGCCAAGGCGCCGCTGGCAGTGCGCCTGGCAAAAGAGGCGCTGCTCAAGGCCGGTGATACCGACCTGGCCAGTGGCCTGCGCTTCGAACGCCATGCATTCACCCTGCTGGCCGGCACCGCCGACCGTGACGAAGGCATTCGGGCCTTTCAGGAAAAGCGCCCGGCGCGCTTCCAAGGCCGCTGATCATTTACCCCTCGACTGACGGAGCGAGTCTGTCATGACTTTCCAGCACATCCTGTTTTCCATCGAGGACGGCGTCGCCTTCCTCTCCTTGAACCGCCCAGAGCAACTGAACAGCTTCAACGCCGCCATGCACCTTGAAGTGCGCGAAGCCCTCAAGCAAGTTCGCCAGAGCAGTGATGCACGGGTGCTGTTGCTGACGGCTGAGGGCCGCGGCTTTTGCGCCGGCCAGGACCTGTCCGACCGTAACGTTGCCCCAGACGCCGAGGTGCCAGACCTGGGCGAATCGATCGACAAGTTCTACAACCCGTTGGTGCGCACCCTGCGCGACCTGCCGCTGCCGGTGATCTGTGCGGTAAATGGTGTGGCCGCCGGTGCCGGTGCCAACATCCCACTGGCCTGCGATCTGGTGCTGGCCGCCCGATCGGCCAGCTTCATTCAGGCATTTTGCAAGATCGGCCTGGTGCCGGACTCTGGTGGTACCTGGTTGCTGCCGCGCCTGGTCGGCATGGCGCGGGCTAAAGCACTGGCCATGCTGGGCGAGCGGCTTGGTGCCGAACAGGCCCAGCAATGGGGGCTGATCCACCGCGTGGTGGACGATGCCGCACTGCGCGACGAAGCCCTCACCCTCGCTCGCCAGCTCGCCAGCCAGCCCACCTATGGCCTTGCGCTGATCAAGCGCAGCCTCAATGCCAGTTTCGACAACGGCTTCGTTGAACAACTGGAGCTCGAGCGCGACCTGCAACGCTTGGCCGGGCGCAGCGAGGACTACCGTGAAGGCGTGAGCGCCTTCATGAACAAGCGCACACCCGCATTCAAGGGGCGCTGAACATGGGCGCACTCGCAAGCACAGTGCAAGTAGCGGTGATCGGTGCCGGTGCCATGGGCGCCGGCATCGCCCAGGTCGCCGCCCAGGCCGGTCACCCGGTAAAGCTTTACGACAACCGCCCGGGGGCTGCCGCCCAGGCAGTGGCCGGTATAGAACGGCAACTCGCCCGGCTCGTGGAAAAAGGCAAGCTGCAGGCCGTAGAGCGCGAAATGATCAGCCTTCGGCTATGCCCGGTCGACACGCTCGAAGCATTGGCTGATGCCGGCCTGGTGATCGAAGCCATCGTCGAGAACCTGCAGGTCAAGCAGGCGCTCTTCAGCCAGCTAGAAGCTCTGTGCACGGCTGATTGCATCATGGCCAGCAACACTTCGTCGCTGTCCATTACCAGCCTGGCTGCAGACCTTGCACGCCCACAGCAGGTGGTGGGCATGCACTTCTTCAACCCGGCACCGCTGATGGCGCTGGTCGAGGTGGTGTCAGGCCTGGCAACCGAACCGGCCGTGGCCGCGTGTATCTACGACACCGCCCAGGCCTGGGGCAAACAGCCGGTGCACACGCGCTCTACACCGGGCTTTATCGTCAACCGTGTGGCACGGCCTTTCTATGCCGAGAGCCTGCGCCTGCTACAGGAAGGCGCAGCGGACTGCGCCAGCCTTGATGCGCTGCTTCGCGATGCGGGTGGCTTCCGCATGGGGGCGTTCGAGCTTACCGACCTGATCGGCCACGACGTCAACTACGCCGTTACGTGCTCAGTGTTCGATGCGTTCTATGGGGACTTCCGCTTCCAGCCTTCACTGGTGCAAAAAGAGCTGGTGGATGCCGGCCGCCTCGGCCGCAAGACTGGGCAAGGCTTCTATAGCTACGCCGAAGGCGCCGAGCGCCCTGCACCGGTCGAATTGCACAGCTCCACCAAGGCCGAAGCCTGCGTTATCGAGGGGCAACTGGGTGTACTGCAGCCACTGGTCGAACGCCTGCGCCAGAACGGCATCGTCGTAACCCAGCGTGCCGGTAGCGGCGTGATCCAGGTCGGTGATGCCACCCTGGCATTGTCCGATGGCCGCCTCGCTAGCCAGCGCGCCCGTGAAGATGGCCTGCGCAACCTGGTGCTGCTCGACCTCGCGCTGGACTACAGCACTGCCTCGCGGATTGCCATCAGCTGGTCGGGCGATACCACAGAAAGCGCCCGCGACCAGGCGGTGGCGCTGCTGCAGCGGGCCGGCCTCAAGGTCACTGCGGTCGCCGACCTGCCCGGCCTGGTGGTACTGCGCACCGTGGCAATGCTCGCCAACGAGGCCGCCGATGCCGTGCTGCAGGGCGTCGGCAGCGCCGGCGACATCGACCTGGCCATGCGCGCCGGTGTCAATTACCCCTGCGGCCCGCTGGCCTGGGCGACCAACATCGGTATTGCCCACACCCTGCGCGTGCTCGACAACCTGCAGCGCAGCTATGGCGAGAGCCGCTACCGCCCTTCCCTGTTGTTACGTCGCTGCGAGGCCAAAGGAGGCACCCTGCATGACTGAACTCGAACTGGCACAAGCCTGTGCCGACGCCATGTATGCCCGCGACCCGGCCACCCAGGGCCTGGGTATCAGCCTGCTGGATGCCGGCCCGGGCCGGGCAAGCCTGCGTATGACGGTACGCGCCGACATGATCCAGGGCCACGGCACGTGCCATGGCGGGTTCCTCTTCACCCTGGCCGACTCTGCGTTTGCTTTTGCCTGTAACAGCTATGACCAGGCCACCGTGGCGCTGGGCTGCAGCATTGACTATCTGGCCCCGGCATTGCGCGATGACGTGCTCACCGCCGACGCCAGCGAGGTCAGCCGCAAAGGCCGCACCGGCCTGTACGACGTGCGCATCCACAACCAGCGCGGTGAGCTGGTGGCGATGTTCCATGGCAAATCCTACAAAGTGCGCGGCACCGTGCTGGCGCAGGAGACGCAAGATGACTGAACACACCCTCGCCGATGCCTTGATCATCGACGCCGTGCGCACCCCCATCGGCCGCTATGCCGGGGCCTTGAGCGGCGTACGTGCCGACGACCTCGCCGCCATTCCGCTGAAGGCCTTGATCCAGCGCCACCCCGAGCTTGACTGGAAAGCGATCGACGACGTGATCCTCGGCTGTGCCAACCAGGCCGGCGAAGACAACCGCAACGTGGCGCACATGGCCAGCCTTCTGGCCGGGCTGCCGATGGAAGTGCCCGGGACCACGATCAACCGACTGTGTGGTTCCGGCCTGGACGCCATCGGCAACGCGGCCCGCGCCCTGCGCTGCGGTGAAGCCGGGCTGATGCTGGCTGGCGGCGTAGAGTCGATGTCGCGTGCACCCTTCGTGATGGGTAAGTCGGAGCAGGCGTTCGGCCGCGCAGCGGAGTTGTTCGACACCACCATCGGTTGGCGCTTCGTCAACCCACTGATGAAGGCTGCCTACGGCACCGATTCGATGCCGGAAACTGCCGAGAACGTGGCTGAACAGTTTGGCATTTCCCGCGTCGATCAGGATGCCTTCGCCCTGCGCAGCCAGCACAAGGCGGCTGCAGCTCAGGCCTGCGGCCGCCTGGCGCAAGAAATCGTACCGGTCGAGATCCCGCAGCGTAAAGGACCGGCCAAACGGGTGGAGCACGACGAGCATCCGCGCGGCGACACGACGCTGGAACAACTGGCCCGCCTCGGCACGCCATTCCGTGAGGGCGGTAGCGTCACCGCCGGCAATGCCTCCGGCGTCAACGACGGCGCCTGTGCACTGCTGCTGGCCAGCAGCGCCGCTGCCCGGCGCCATGGCCTGAAAGCCCGCGGTCGTATCGTCGGCATGGCGGTGGCCGGCGTTGAGCCACGGCTGATGGGCATCGGCCCGGTACCCGCAACCCGGAAGGTGCTTGGGCTTACGGGATTGTCGTTGGCCGACCTGGACGTCATCGAACTCAACGAAGCGTTCGCCGCCCAGGGCTTGGCAGTGTTGCGCGAGCTGGGCCTGGCCGACGACGACCCCCGGGTCAACCGCAACGGCGGAGCCATCGCCCTCGGCCATCCACTGGGCATGAGTGGTGCCCGTCTGGTTACAACCGCCCTCCACGAGCTGGAAGTAACCGCCGGGCGCTATGCCCTTTGCACCATGTGCATCGGGGTTGGCCAAGGCATAGCCATGGTCATCGAGCGCCTCTGAGCGGGTCAGACCATCAGCCTGTTACCGAACCGAACGCAGCCGTATATGCTGCGCTCATGACACTCACCGCGTGGCTTGCAACCGCTGGCGCGCGGCGTACAAGAACAATTCGAGTGAAGCCATGAACATGTACCATGATGCCGACCGTGCCCTGTTGGACCCGATGGAAACCGCCAGTGTCGACGCCCTGCGCCAGCACCAGCTGGAGCGCCTGCGCTGGAGCCTGAAGCACGCCTACGACAATGTGCCGCTGTACCGCCAGCGCTTTGCCGAATGCGGCGCCCACCCCGACGACCTCACGTGCCTGGAAGACCTGGCGAAGTTCCCCTTCACCGGCAAGAACGACCTGCGCGACAACTACCCCTACGGGATGTTCGCCGTCCCCCAGGAAGAGGTGGTGCGCCTGCATGCTTCCAGCGGCACCACCGGCAAGCCGACGGTGGTCGGTTACACCCAGAATGACATCAACACCTGGGCCAACGTCGTGGCGCGCTCGATCCGTGCGGCCGGCGGACGCAAGGGCGACAAGGTGCATGTTTCCTACGGCTATGGGCTTTTCACTGGCGGGCTTGGTGCGCACTACGGCGCCGAGCGCCTGGGCTGTACGGTAATCCCGATGTCGGGTGGCCAGACCGAGAAGCAGGTGCAGCTGATCCGCGACTTTCAGCCCGACATCATCATGGTCACACCGTCCTACATGCTCAACCTGGCCGACGAGATTGAGCGCCAGGGCATCGACCCGCATGACCTCAAGCTACGCCTGGGCATTTTCGGTGCCGAACCTTGGACCGATGAACTACGCCGCTCGATCGAGCAGCGCCTGGGCATCAATGCCCTCGACATCTATGGTTTGTCGGAAATCATGGGCCCCGGGGTGGCCATGGAATGCATCGAAACCAAGGACGGCCCGACCATATGGGAAGACCACTTCTACCCCGAAATCATCGACCCGGTCACCGGCGAAGTATTGCCAGACGGTCAGCTGGGCGAACTGGTGTTCACGTCGCTAAGCAAAGAGGCGCTGCCGATGGTGCGCTACCGCACCCGTGACCTCACCCGCCTGCTGCCCGGCACCGCCAGGCCGATGCGGCGGATCGGCAAGATCACCGGGCGCAGTGACGACATGCTGATCATTCGCGGCGTCAATGTGTTCCCGACCCAGATCGAGGAACAGGTATTAAAAATAAAACAACTTTCCGAGATGTATGAGGTTCATTTGTATCGCAACGGCAACCTGGACAGCGTAGAGGTGCATGTTGAGTTGCGTGCGGAGTGCCAGCACCTCGATGAAGGCCAGCGCAAGCTGGTTATCGGGGAGCTGAGCAAACAGATCAAGACCTACATCGGCATCAGCACCCAGGTGCACCTGCAGCCTTGCGGCACGCTCAAGCGTTCCGAGGGCAAGGCGTGCCACGTGTACGACAAACGGTTGGCCAGCTGATTCATTCGGCTGCCTTTTCGGCCCCGGCATAGTCCGGGGCTTTTTTTTGCGTTTTATGCGCGCTTGCAGGTGCCGCGCAACCCCTGTGGGAGCGGGTTTACCTGCGAAGAGGCCGAAAAGCGATACACAAATCTTATCTGATACACCTAATACTGTTTGACGTTATGTTTTGTATCGCTTACAAATGACTCATGCCTTAGCAGGAGTCGCAGCACATGTACGCACAGCTAGTGGAAACCGGAGTCAAGCGCGTCAAGTCGCTGGAAGAAATGTCCCCCGAGGAACGCAACTTCCAGGAAAAGATCGACGCCGAAATCAAGATCGAAGCCAAGAACTGGATGCCCGAGGCCTACCGCCAGACCTTGATCCGGCAGATTTCCCAGCACGCCCACTCGGAAATCGTCGGCATGCTGCCCGAAGGTAACTGGGTCACCCGCGCGCCTAGCCTCAAGCGCAAGCTGCAACTGATGGCAAAGATCCAGGACGAGGCCGGCCACGGCCTGTACCTGTATAGCGCCATGGAGACCCTGGGCGCCGACCGCGACGAGGAGATCGCCAAGCTGCACAGCGGCAAGGCGAAGTATTCGAGCATCTTCAACTACCCCACCCTCAGCTGGGCCGACATGGGCGCAGTGGGCTGGCTGGTGGATGGGGCCGCAATCGTCAACCAGGTGGTGCTGCAGCGCACCTCCTATGGCCCCTACTCCCGCGCAATGGTCCGTATCTGCAAGGAAGAGAGCTTTCACCAGCGCCAGGGCTACGAAATCCTCCTGACCATGATGCGTCACGGCACACAGGCCCAGCGCGACATGGTACAGGACGCGATCAATCGCCTGTGGTGGCCATCGCTGATGATGTTCGGCCCCAGCGACGAACACTCCCCGAACAGCGCACAGTCCATGGCCTGGAAGATCAAGCGCCAGACCAACGATGAACTGCGCCAGCGTTTCATCGACCAGACCGTGCCGCAGCTCGAACTGCTCGGCTGCACCGCCCCCGACCCTGAACTGAAGTGGAACGCCGAGCGCGGTCACTACGACTTCGGCGAAATCCAGTGGGACGAGTTCTACGAAGTGATCAAGGGCAACGGCCCGTGCAACCAGGAACGTGTCGCCACCCGCCGCAAGGCCATCGAGGACGGCGCCTGGGTACGCGAGGCCGCCGTGGCCTACGCGCGCAAGCAACAGAACAAGAACGCCGCCTGAGCGGCGATTGATGCGGAGATCGAAAATGTCTGTCTGGACCCTCTACGAAGTGTTCGTGCGCAGCAAGCACGGCCTTAACCACAAGCATGTCGGCAGCGTGCACGCCGCCGATGCCGCCATGGCCATCGAAAATGCCCGCGAGCTGTACACCCGCCGCAGCGAGGGCGTCAGCCTGTGGGTGGTGCCTTCGGCGCTGATCACCGCTTCCTCCCCCGACGAGAAAGACCCGCTGTTCGCTCCTTCGGACGACAAGGTTTACCGCCATGCCAGCTTCTACGAGCTGCCCGATGAAGTCGGACACATGTGAGGTTGGCCATGCACAACGAAGCCCTGATCCCTTACCTGTTGCTGCTCGGCGACAGTGCCCTGGTCCAAGGCCAGCGCCTCTGCGAATGGTGTGGCCACGCCCCTGCCATCGAAGAAGAGCTGGCCCTGATGAACGTTGGCCTCGACCTGGTCGGCCAGGCGCGCAACTGGCTGGAATACGCAGCCGAACTGCTTGACGACGGTCGCGACGCCGACACCCTGGCCTTCCGCCGAGACGAGCGCGCCTACCGCAACCTGCTGCTGGTCGAGCAACCCAACGGTGATTTCGCCGTGACCATGACCAAGCAGTTCCTCTACGACGCCTGGCACTTCGCCGTGCTACAGGGCTTGGTCGGGTCCCGCGACGAGCGTATCGCCGGTATCGCCGCCAAGGCACTCAAGGAAGTCACCTACCACCTGCGCCGTTCCAGCGAGTGGGTACAGCGCATGGGGGGCGGTACAGAAGAAAGCCGCCAACGCATGCTCGCCGCCATTCCGGCACTGTGGCGCTTCACCGTCGAACTGACGGCCGCCAGCGACAACGAGGTGCGGTTGGCCGAAGCGGGTATTGCCGCCGCCCCGGCAACTGTGGGTGCCGCGTGGCTCAAACAGGTGAGCGAGACTTTCGCTTCGGTTGAGCTGCCGCTGCCCAAGGCCGCCAGCCACTTCTACCTGGACAGTCGCAAAGGCCTGCACACCGAGCACCTGGGCCTGCTGCTGGCCGAGATGCAGTTCCTGCCAAGGGCTTACCCCGATGCAACCTGGTGAGCTGATTGCCGGCGACCGTGGCGCGCGGCCGCCACGCGGCGACGACCTGGCCCGGGCCTGGGAGGTCCTTGCCCAGGTCATGGACCCCGAAGTGCCAGTGGTCAGCGTGGTCGACCTGGGAATAGTCCGCGACCTCGACTGGCGCGCCGGCCACCTGCACCTGGTGGTCACGCCGACCTACTCCGGCTGCCCGGCCACCGAGGTGATCGAGGGTGATATCCGCCAGGCGCTGGAGCAGGCGGGCTTCCCCGCACCGGATCTTGAGCGCCGGTTGACCCCGGCCTGGAGCACCGACTGGATCAGCGCGCTGGGCCGCGAGCGCCTGCGCCTCTACGGCATCGCTCCGCCGCAAGGCAGCGCCAGCAAGCGCAGCCTGCTAGGTGAAGCACCCCAGGTGTGCTGCCCGCAGTGCGGCAGCGCCCATACCGAATTGCTCAGCCAGTTCGGCTCCACCGCTTGCAAGGCGCTGTACCGCTGCCGCGAGTGCCTGGAGCCGTTCGACTATTTCAAATGCATTTGAGCCGTGGAGAACGCCATGAGCCAGTTTCACAGCCTGACCATCAAGCAAGTGCGCAACGAAACCCGTGATGCGGTTTCGATTGCCTTCGATGTGCCCGAGCACCTGCAGGCGCAGTTCCGCTTTACCCAGGGCCAGTACCTGGTCATGCGCACGCAACTGGACAACGAAGAGGTCCGCCGCTCTTACTCTATCTGCAGCGCCGTGCAGGATGGCGAGCTGCGCGTGGCCGTCAAGCGCGTGCCAGGCGGGCGTTTCTCGGCGTTTGCCAACGAAGTGCTCAAGGCCGGCCAGCAACTGGAGGTGATGCCGCCAGCGGGCAGCTTCTTCGTACCGCTGGACGCTGCCCGCCAGGGCAATTACCTGGGCGTGGCCGCTGGTAGCGGCATTACCCCAATCCTGTCGATTATTGGCACCACCCTGGACAGTGAGCCGCACAGCCGCTTCACCTTGCTGTACGGCAACCGCTCCAGCTCTGGCGCGCTGTTCCGCGACAAGCTCGAGGACCTGAAAAACCGCTACCTCGACCGGCTGAACCTGATTTTCGTGTTCAGCCGCGAGCAGCAGGATGTCGACCTGTACAACGGTCGCATCGATGCCGACAAGTGCGGCCAGCTGTTCTCCCGTTGGCTGGATGTGCCAGGCCTGGACGCCGCCTTCATCTGCGGGCCCCAGGCGATGACCGAAACCGTACGTGACAGCCTGCAGGCCAATGGCCTGGGCAAGGAGCGCATCCACTTCGAGCTGTTCGCCGCCGCCGGCAGCGAAACCCGCCGCGAAGCCCGTGAGGCCGCGCGCCAGGTAGATTCCGCGCTCAGCCACATCACCGTGATCAGCGACGGCCGTGCCCTCACCTTCGACTTGCCACGCAACACCCAGAACGTGCTGGACGCCGGCAACGCCATCGGTGCCGAGCTGCCCTACTCGTGCAAGGCCGGCGTGTGCTCGACCTGCAAGTGCCGGGTGATCGAGGGCGAAGTGGAAATGGACAGCAACCATGCCTTGGAAGACTACGAAGTGGCAGCCGGGTATGTGCTGTCGTGCCAGACCTACCCGGTGAGCGACACGGTGGTGCTCGACTTCGACCAGCTTTAAGACCGCGCCGCCTGCTTCGCGGGCATGCCCGCGAAGAGGCCCTTTGCCGCAACACCCGCGTGACCTCAACAAAACAATTACAAAACCAAGAGATCGCTTGCCATGACACCCGAACGCATAGAAAGCATCGCCAACCATCCCGATTTCCAACACCTGGTGCGGCGTAAGCGCCGCCTCAACGGCAGCCTGACCCTGGCCATGCTGGTGATCTACTACGGCTTCGTCCTGTTGGTGGCGTTCTCTCCCAGCACGCTTGGCCAATCCCTTAGCGGCGGTGTGACCACCGTCGGCATGCTGGTGGGGGTGCTAATGGTGCTGCTGTCCTTCGCCCTGACCGGCATCTACGTACACCGCGCCAACAATGTGCTCGACCCGCTCAACGAAAAGGTCAAGCAGGAGTGCGCACAATGAACTGGACCGCCATCTCGATGTTCATGGTGTTCGTCTGCTTCACCCTGCTGGTCACCCGCTGGGCGGCCTTGCGCACCCGCTCGGCCAGCGACTTCTATACCGCCGGTGGGGGCCTGACCGGCATGCAGAACGGCTTGGCGATTGCCGGCGACATGATCAGCGCCGCCTCCTTCCTGGGCATTTCCGCAATGATGTTCATGAACGGCTATGACGGCCTGTTGTATGCCCTGGGCGTGCTGGCCGGCTGGCCGATCATTCTGTTCCTGATTGCCGAACGCCTGCGCAACCTGGGCAAGTACACCTTTGCCGACGTAGTCAGTTATCGCCTGGCACAAACCCCGGTGCGCCTGACTTCGGCGTTCGGCACCCTGGTCGTGGCGCTGATGTACCTGGTGGCGCAGATGGTCGGCGCCGGCAAGCTGATCGAGCTGCTGTTCGGCATCAGCTACCTGTACGCCGTGATGCTGGTCGGTGTACTGATGGTTGCCTATGTCACCTTCGGCGGCATGCTCGCCACCACTTGGGTGCAGATCATCAAGGCGGTGATGCTGCTGTCGGGCACCAGCTTCATGGCCTTCATGGTGCTCAAGCACTTTGGCTTCAGCACCGAGGCCATGTTCG
>Ga0213824_1000316_pt1 | contig 40324 bp, 33 predicted proteins | sample MC6MC0906MG_FD_179892 | JGI IMG/M metagenome (GOLD analysis project Ga0213824, IMG submission 179892) | Enriched soil aggregate microbial communities from Iowa State University, Ames, United States - MC6-MC0906-MG | ecosystem: Environmental > Terrestrial > Soil > Unclassified | place: USA: Iowa...
TCCAGCAGGACATGGCGCACATCGGCATCCTCGCCGCACAGCCGCAGTACCCGGCCGACGTGGCCGTGGCACGCCTGCCAGAGCAGGCGGAGTTTGCGGTGTATGTCGGCACCGAGCACCCGCTGGCCACGCTGGCGGCGGTGCAGCCGCAGCACCTGGAGAACGAGCGCCAGCTGTATATCCGGACTTACGCCCCCAGCCTGCACCACGGGCGCGGCCAGGCCTGGTCGGCGCCCGACTACCTGACCTTGCTGGAATTCGCCGTGCGCGGCTTTGGCTGGGCCGAACTGCCCAGGGCGCTGGTGTCGCGCTTTGGCAGTGGCCTGGTGGAATTGCCAGTGGCGGGTTACCCACGGCGGGTCGCCATGGATGTGGTCTGGTCACGCGGCCGCCCACTGGGGCCGGCTGGGCAGTGGCTGGTGCAGCAACTGCTCGAGCGCTAAGCCGGTCAGTCGCTGCCGTCGACAGCAACCACCTGCCAGCTGTCATCAGGGTCAAAGCGCTGCATGGCCTTGGCCAGCTTGTCGCCCTGCGGCCCCAGGTCTTTCTCGAACACCTGCCCGTCGTGGCTGACCATGAAACTCATTACCCCGGTGTCGTCGTACCTTGCAGGCCAGGCGACCATGGCGAAGCCACGGCTCATCTGCGTGCCGATCAGGTAGCTGTAGGCACCGCCCGGGGCCGACGGCCCCTGGGCGTCGAGGATGCGGAAGTGATAGCCGTACCAGTCGTCACCCACTGCATCCTGGCCGAACAGCGGGCCTAACGGGCTGACCTGGCCGTCCGCCTCGCCCTCCCAGTACAAGCCGTCGTGCTTGCCGGGGGTACTGAAGATCTGTTGGGCGTACTCCAGGGCACCGTTGCCGTTGCGGTCTTGCGAGGCGTATTCCATCTGCGCATCGTGGTAGGCAAGCAGCGACTGCACGGCCGCCAGCTCATCGCGGCCGATGCGCCGTGCACGGATCTCGGCGCTGCCAGCCTTGAGGTCGAAGCGCCAGCCGCTGGCACTCTGTGCCAACGGAATCGGCAAGGTCCAGTGCTCGCTGCCTACCGCCAGTACCGCCTGGCGATCACCTTTCTTTTCGACCTGATGCTGCTGGTGGTACTGCTGCAGGAACGCATCGACGTCGCTGCGCTGCACGCCTTCGCGAGGGATGTAGGTGCGCCAGTCGTCGCCGAGCAACTGCGCCAGGCGCGCCTGGTCGGCATGCTCCGTGCCCAACGCCTGGACGAAGGCCTCGACGGCCTTTTCAGGTGTCGGGAATGCCTGCTGAGCAGCGGCCAGGCTTGACCCCGCGCTGCCCAGGGCAACCAGGCAAACCGTGAGGATTGTCTTGTTCATCGCCGGCCTCCTCCGCCGCCGCGGCGCATGGGCGCGCTGGGCCGGGAGATGGCGTGCCCCGCTGCGCGCGATGCATTCGGCCGTTGGGCGAGCGTCTGGCTGGTGCGGCCGCGATCGGCCAGGGCCGTGGTGCGCGCTGGTGAGCGTACGCCCTCGAAGGCATTGTTGGGCGCCCTGCCGGCGCTGTTGTTCGGCCTGTTCTGCAGCGTCTGGCGGGCCTGCGGAGTGTCGCGGTTGCTCCTGGCCTGCGGCTGGCGGTCGGTGGCACGCGGGCGGTTGGCCTGGGCTTCGCGCACCTGGTCACGGGCCTGGCGGTTGCTGGTGGCCGGCCGTTCGATGCCCGCCTTGTCCATTGACGCGCGGGCGCGATCGCGGGCCTGGGCGCGCTGGGCGTCGTCACCTCGGAACGCCGCACGCTGGCTTGCCCCGTCAAGCTGTCGCCCATACTGCTGGCGGCTGCGGTTGTCGCGGTACGGCACGCCATCACGGTGCACGGCGTTGTGCTGCCAGGTGTTCTGGTTGTTGCCGATGCGGTTGTTGACGTTGATGTTGTTGTAGCGGTTGACGTCGATATCGATGTCGTTGCGCCCCCAGTCGCAATCGCCCCACAACGAATTGACGATTGCCACACCGGTGCCAAAGGCCAGCCCCTCCATCAGCGCCGTCCCCGCGTAATACAGCGGCGACGGCGGGTAATACATGGGCGGCGAAGCCGGGTAGGCCCAGGTGCCGTAGCTGGTGGTAGGGTTGTAGGTGGGCACATAGACCACCTGCGGGTCGGCCGGCTGGATGATGATGGTGCTGGCCGGCGCACTGCTGGCAGTCGAAGCCGGGGCAGCCTGCACCGTGACGTTCTGGTATTGGTTGCTTTGCAGGTTGCCTGCCGCCTTCGCTTGCTGGCGCAAACGCTGCACGGCGCCCATCACATCATCGGGCTGGGCCAAGAAGGCATCCCCCAGGCGCTGCACCCAGACGGGGTCCTGCCCGAGCACCACCAGCACCTGCGGGAACGCTACCAACGCCTGGACGCTCGGGTCCCAGGGCTGCTTGGCCACTTGCTTGACGGCATCATCACCCTGGGCCTTGGGGTTGGCCTTGGACCAGGTCACCGCTTCGGCCACTTCCCCGGGGTAGGTGGCGGCCATCAGCACCTGCGCCAGCAGCGCATCGGGATACAACGCGATGGGCGCCAGCATCTGGTCGAGCTGTTCTTGGTTGAACACCGCCTGCTTGGCCGGGGGGGCTTCAGCGGCCGAGGCCGCAGGGGCGGGAGGCGATTCGCCTTGGGCAAAACCCGACGCAGCACTCAGGCAGAGCACCGCCGACACGATACATAGCAATGGCATGCGCATCACAGTTCCCTCGGGTGAAGCCGCGTGGGGTGTAAGCCTAGCAAAAGCTGCGTTTTGCACACCGTACTTGCCAGCATCAATAGTCACTATCGAGAAGGGCAATTTCTACTGATGACGCTCACCCAATAACCTAACTCCATCGATTCGCCACTTGCCCCCCGTATCCTGGAGCTTCCAATGAACACCAAGGCCCGCCTGCTGCTCGCTGCCCTGACCGCCACTGGCATTGCCGTGCTCAGCGGTTGCACCAGCCACCCCGAACTGCGCCCTTACACCGCCGAAGAAAACCGCCAGCTGCAACTCGAAGCCATTCAGCGCCAAGCCCTGTCGCTGGATGAGTACGAACTGCGCAAGCGCGTGATCCTGCGCGCGGCGAGCCCGCAAGTGGTGACCGAGGTGGCCGAGACGCAACCGGGGTTCAGTGGCTGAGTTGAAAGACGTGCGGGGCGCTCTATCATGGTGGCTGCCGGGCTGAACCTTTCAGCCCTTACCACTGAGGTTGCCAATGATCGACCACCTGGACCATCTGGTGCTGACGACCGTCGACGTGCAAGCTTGCACCGACTTCTATACCCGAGTGATGGGCATGCAGCTGGAAACCTTCGGCGCCGGCCGGCTGGCCTTCCGCTACGGCAACCAGAAAATCAACGTGCATGTGCGCGGCCATGAGTTCGAGCCCAAGGCTCACCTGCCCGTGCCTGGGGCACTCGACCTGTGCTTCATCGCCAGCGTCAGCCTGGAGGCAGTGATCGCCCACCTGGAGCAGGCGCAATGGCCCATCATCGAGGGGCCTGTCACGCGCACTGGGGCGACCGGGCCGATCCTGTCGGTCTACGTGCGGGACCCGGACCTCAACCTGATCGAGATTTCCCAACCCCTTCAATGAGTGCCATGTGGTTTTCCCTGCTCGGCAACACGGGTATCCTGTGCCGCTCAAGAGCAAGCCTTCCAGGACGGTGACCATGACCAGGCCCCTTCTGTTGCTGAGTGTGGCCCTTCTGTTCAGCCAGGCGCCGCAGGCGCAGCAAATCCAGCGCCAACTGGGCGATTTCGACTTCAAGCTCGGCACCACGCCTTCACGCAGCATGGCCCAAGGGCTGATTTCACCGAGCGCGGTGGGCGCCTTCCACGGTGGCCTGGACCTCAGCCACCCCAGCGGCTGGTACCTCGGCCAATATGCGCCGAGCATGGGCGTGACACCCGATTCCACCCTGCGCCTGGACAGCTACCTGGGCTACAAGGACCATTTCGACAGCACCTTGGGTTACGAAGTGGGCCTGATCCACTACAGCCAACCCAATATCGCCGGGCCCGACAGCTATGCCCTTTATGGCGGCATATCGATCATGGGCAGCCGCATCGGCGGCGCCTGGCGGGACAACCCGGACAACCGCACCGGTACCCTGTTCGCCGACTTCGGCCAGTTGCCGTTGCTCGATGCCGACTTCACCGTCAAGCTCGCCCACCATCGCCTGGGCACCCCCTTCACCATCGGCGACGGCAGCCAGGTGAATGGGTTTTCGGACTGGTCTTTGGAGCTGTCGCGGCCGTGGCTTGGCATCGACCTCAACCTGATCTACAGCAACTCCAACCTCAGCGGTGGTGGCTGTGATGCCTACGCGGGCATCAACACCTACTGCGACAGCATGGTCACGCTCAAGGCGCAGCGCAGCTTCTTTTAGCCTGCGGGGGCATGGCGTCAGATCCCTCCCCCCGCCAGCAACTCTGTCATCACTTCGGCCAGCGCCTTGATCATCACGTCCGCCGTCGGCCGGTGGAGGATGACGATTTCGTAACTGTCCACCTCCGGCAACCCCTGCTGCTGCCCCATTACCCGATGTTCACGGGTGGCAGCGCGCGGTGGCAGCAGGCTGATGCCCATGCCATCGGCCACTGCCGCCTGGATACCGCTGAGGCTGGAGCTGGTGAAGCTGATGCGCCAGCGCCGGCCCATGCCTTCGATCGCGCTGATCATGTCTTCACGGTACAGCCCACGTGGCGGGAAGGTCACCAGCGGGATCGGGTCGAGCTCGAAGGACGGCATGCGCGCGCTGTCGATCCATTGCAGGCGCTCGGGCCAGCAGGCGACGCCTTCGCGGGTATTGCGCCGCTGCTTGAGCAGCACCAGGTCGAGTTCACCGTTGTCGTAGGCCTGGCTGAGGTCGCGACACAGGCCGCTGGTGACTTCCAGCTTGACCTGCGGGTGCAGCCGGCTGAAGGCCGACAACGCATTGGTGGTGCGCCCACCGACAAAGTCTTCCGGCACGCCCAGGCGCACGGTAACGCCGACCATGGCCCCGGCCAGCGCTTCGAGCATCTGGTCGTTCAGCGCCAGCATGTGCCGGGCATAGCCGAGCAAGGTCTGCCCGGCGTCGGTCGGCAGCACGTCGCGGTTGCCTCGCACCAGCAGGCGGTGGCCGACCATGTCCTCCAGGCGCCGGACTTTCTGGCTGATGGTCGACTGGGTCGAGTGCAGGCGTGCAGCGGCCGTGGTGAAGCTGCCGCAATCGGCCACCACGACAATGGCGCGCAGCAGGTCGAGGTCGAACAGAGCTCTATTCGATTTCACGCTGATGGACATCTTGGTATTCAACTAATGGATGGCAAAGCTGACTTCTACCACGGCTAATCACCGAGTGCCACGCCTTCGCGGCGCGGGTCGGCGCCACCCGCCCACCCTGTGGCAGTGCGCTGGATGATCTGCATGCCACTGGTCATGGGCATGGGTGTGACCTCATGGCCCCAGGCTGCCAGTTGGCGGATCAACGCCTGGCTGGTCAACCCGGCTTCCACTTCGGTACCGGCGTTACGGCTGCCAAAGTTCGGCAGGCTGCTGGCCTGCTGCGGGTCGAGCCGCCAGTCCAGCAGGCCGACCAGCGCCTTGTTCACGTAGCCGATGATTTGTGAACCACCCGGCGATCCGAGGCTGGCCACCAGCTCGCCCGAGCCCTGTGCAAACACCAAGGTCGGCGCCATGGCGGACAGCGGGCGCTTGCCAGGCTGCACTCGGTTGGCCACGGGCTTGCCGTTTTCCTGTGGGATGAAGGAAAAGTCGGTGAGCTGGTTGTTCAGCAGGAAGCCCCTGACCATCAGGTGCGAGCCGAACGCCGCCTCCACCGACGTGGTCATGGCCAGGGCCTGGCCGCTGTCGTCCACGGCCGAGAGGTGTGAGGTGGAAATGCGCAACGGTGAGCGGTCGGGGGCCAAGGCAAGGTCCGCGCCCTGCGGCTTGCCCGGGCGCGCGTACTTCATGCTGAAGTCACCGATCTGCATGGCACGTTGTTCGAGGTAGGCAGGAGAAGTCAAGGCCTTGAGCGGCACCGGCACGTAGTCGGTGTCGGCCAAGTACTGGGCGCGGTCGGCGTAGGCTAGCCGCTCGGCTTCGGCGATCAGGTGGACTGCCAGTGGGGCCGGCTCCAGGCCGGCCACGGACGACGTGTCGCGCGGCGGCATGGTTGCCAGGTCGCGCGGCGGGTGGCTGCGATGCAGCGCGTCAAGGATGCCCAGGGTCTGCAGCACGGCCACCCCGCCCGAGGACGGCGGCGGCATGCCACAGACCTGCCAGGCCTTGTAAGGCCCGCACAGCGGTGTGCGCTCCCGGGCCTGGTACTGGCGCAAGTCCTGCATCGACAGTTGCCCGGCATTGGCGTGGCTGTGCACCTGGGCAACCATGGCCTCGGCGATGTCACCGGTGTAGAACGCGTCGACACCCTGCGCTGCGATCCGCTCGAAGGTTTGCGCAAGCTCCGGGTTGCGCAACAACGTGCCCACTGCCAGTGGCCGGCCCTGGCCATCGAGGAAATACCGGGCCATTGCCGGTGAGCCGGCAATGAAAGGGTCACCGGCCACCAGGGTGTGCAAGCGCTGCGAAACCGGGAAACCCTTGCGCGCCAGGGCGATGGCCGGGGCAAACAGCTCACTCCACGGCAGCTTGCCATGCTGGTCGTGGGCAAGCTTGAGGGCGCGCAGCACGCCGGGCACGCCGACCGAGCGCCCACCGATCTGTGCGTCCCGGAACGGCATCGGTGTGCCGTCCGGTTGCAGGAACAGCTTTTCCGTTACCGTCGCCGGCGCCGTTTCGCGGCCGTCGTAGGCCTGCACACGCTGGCCATCCCAGTACAGGATGAACCCTCCGCCACCGATACCGCTGGATTGCGGCTCGACCAGGGTGAGCACCATCTGCATGGCGATTGCCGCATCGATGGCACTGCCGCCGGCCCGCAGCATGGCCCGCCCGGCCTCGCTGGCCAGGGGGTTGGCGGCGGCGACCATATGGCGGGTGGCGTGCACGGGTTGCAGGCCGCTGCGGTAGCCGGATTGCAGCTCGGGGGGTGGGGGGAGCAGTTGGTCGGCAGAGGCGTATTGGGTGGCGAGGGCCAGGGACATGGTGCAGATGAGGTGGGTCGGGAATTGCATTGGGGGTGTCCTTTCGAAGTGCATGACGCGAGGCTTTGGGCGCGCTTGAGATCGAGCGCCGCCCGCGGGGCGCTTGCCTTGAGATCTTCAGCGCCCTTGAGATCGAGCGCCGCCCGCGCGGCGCTTCGCGGGGCAAGCCCGCTCCCACATTTGTTGCAACGTACCATGGCCTGATAGGCCATAGTTGTTAGCCTTGGAGGCTCGACGAGGTTTTTCGGCTGGCACTTCTGCCGCCTCACCTCTCTTCAGTCATGCGCCAAGCCGGACAACCATGGCCTGACTGGAACGGCGCGTTGCAACAAATGTGGGAGCGGCGGTGCGGCGATCCGACTTGCCCCGCGAAGCGCCGCGAGGGCGGCGCTCGATCTCAAGGGCGCTGAAGATCTCAAGGCAAGCGCTTCGCGATGCGCCGCGCGGGCGGCGCTCGATCTCAAAGGCGCTAAAACCCTCCCGGCATGCACCTACCCACCCTCAACCCACCTCCTCAAACGGCAACCCCACATAGTTCTCGGCAATGTTCACCAACCCCGCCTCGGACGACAGGTAGTACTCCCGATCCGCTTCCTGCATCTTCTGGTCCCAGGCATCCTTATGCTCGCCGAAGTCATGCAGCAACTGGGTCATGAACCAGCTGAAGCGCTCGCCTTTCCATACCCGGCGCAAGGCCAGCGGTGAATACTGCTGCAGCAGGTCGGTACGCCCCTCGCGGTAAACCTTGACCAGGATCCGATACAGGTAATTGACATCCGAGGCCGCCAGGTTGAGCCCCTTGGCGCCGGTGGGCGGCACAATGTGCGCGGCGTCGCCAACCAGGAACAGGTTGCCATACTGCATCGGCTCGACCACCTGGCTGCGCAACGGCGCGATGCTCTTTTCCAGCGCCGGGCCAGTCACCAGGCGCGCCGCCACATCCTCGGGCAACCGGGCCTTGAGCTCACCCCAGAAACGCTCGTCCGGCCACTCCTCTACGCGTTCCTCCAGCGGTACCTGCAGGTAGTAGCGGCTGCGCGTCTGCGAACGCTGGCTGCACAGCACGAAGCCGCGCTCATGGTGGGCGTAGATCAGTTCATGGTTGACCGGCGGGGTGTCGGACAACAGGCCCAGCCAGCCGAAGGGGTAGACGCGCTCGTAATGCTTGAGCACGCCTTCCGGGATGCTCTGCCGGGAAACACCGTGGAAGCCATCGCAACCGGCAATGTAATCACAGTCCAGGCGGTGGGTTTGCCCGTCCTTCTCGAACGTGACATAGGGCCGTTCGCCCTTCAGTTCGTGGGGCTGAACATTGCTGGCGGCATAGATGATCGGCGCGCCGCTGGCCTCGCGTGCCTGCATCAGGTCGCGGGTAACTTCGGTCTGGCCATAGACCATGACCGTCTTGCCACCGGTCAGGCCCTTGAGGTCCAGGCGCTGGCGCCGGCCGCCGATCAGCAACTCGACACCTTCGTGGACCAACCCTTCGTGGTCCATGCGCTCGGCAACGCCCGCTTCGCGCAGCAGGTCGACGGTACCTTGCTCGAGCACGCCGGCACGGATGCGGCCGAGTACATACTCAGGGGTCTGGCGTTCAAGAATGACCGTGTCGATTCCGGCCTTGTAAAGCAATTGGCCAAGCAGCAGGCCGGACGGACCAGCCCCGATGATTGCAACCTGAGTTTTCATTGTTGTTGTCTCGTGCTATTAGGGTTCGCACTTGCATTTTTACTGGCAACTCTGGCCAATTATGTGTGCTATCCAATGCAAAACCTGCACTTTTACAAAAAGCGTTCGATTAGCGGACAGGTATTTTTTATATGAAATCCAGCCTCCCCGGGGTACCGCTGTTCCAGCTCTATGGCGAAAACCAGGCCTGGCCTGGTACCGACCTGCTGCATTGCGAGTCGATCCCCGCGCGCAGCCGCTTGCACCATTGGGAGATCAAGCCGCACCAGCACGCCGAGCTGTTCCAGTTGCTGTATGTACAGCGCGGCCAGGCCCAGGTGGAGATCGAAGGCGTGCGCAGTGTCGTCGACGAGGCCGCAATCCAGGTGGTGCCGCCGCTGACCGTGCACGGCTTTCGCTTCAGCGCCGACATCCAGGGGCATGTGCTGACCTTCGGTACGGCCTTGGTGGCCGATCTGGAGCAACGTCTGGGCGCGCCGCTGAGCGTATTGACGAAGGCTGCGTGTTACCCGCTGGGCATGGACCGCGTGCGGCTGCGCAACCTGATCGAGACGCTGCAGCAGGAATACCAGGGCCACGAGCCGTCACGGGTGACCCTGCTCGAAGCCCTGGTAACCGCGCTGATGGTGTGGATCAGCCGCCGCCAGCAACTGGGCCAGGCGCCGCGTAACCGCGATGAACGTGACCGGCAGCTGCTGGGGCAATACCTGCGCCTGGTCGAGGCGCATTACCGGGAGCATTTGTCGGTGGAGGACTTCGCCGCCCGGATGAACATCCAGAGCCTGCAGCTCAACCAGCTGTGCCGGGCATTGAGCGGGCAGACCGCACTGCAAGTGGTGCATCAACGGCTGTTGCTGGAGGCACGGCGCAACCTCATCTACACACGCATGAGCATCGGGCAGCTGTCGGACAGCCTGGGGTTCAGTGACCCGACCTACTTTGCGCGGTTCTTCAAACGCCTGAGCGGGCAGACGCCTAATGGCTATCGGCGATCAGTGCAGCCTGAATGATTGGCGGTAGCCCGAAGAGGCAGTAAACGAGCACATCTCCACCGCCCAGCTTGACGTATACGTCAAGCTGCATTCAGGATATTGGCATACCCCACGCCGAGCCCAAGCATGAGTAGCCAGACCTACAGCATCTCCGACCTTTCCCGCGAGCTGGACATCACCACCCGCGCCATCCGCTTTTACGAGGAACAGGGCCTGCTGAGCCCGGAGCGACGCGGCCTGGAGCGCATCTATTCGGCACGCGACAAGGTCAGCTTGAAGCTGATCCTGCGTGGCAAGCGCATCGGCTTCTCACTGGCCGAATGCCGTGAACTGATCGAGCTGTACGACCCCACCAGCGGCAACCTCAAGCAGCTCAACAGCATGTTGGGGAAGATCGCCGAGCGTCGCGCCCAGCTTGAGCAACAGATGCTCGACATCCACCAGATGCAACTGGAGCTGGACACCGCCCAGGAACGCTGCGAACAAGCCCTGGCCGCCACCTTGAACAATAACGACAACCGTTGACCCGCCACAGGAACCCCGCCATGCCTTTGCCCGAAAAAGTCCGCCTGGTCGAAGTCGGCCCCCGCGACGGCCTGCAGAACGAAGCCCAGCCCATCAGCGTCGCCGACAAGGTGCGGCTGGTCGACGACCTGACCGACGCTGGCCTGGCCTATATCGAAGTCGGCAGTTTCGTCTCGCCCAAATGGGTGCCGCAGATGGCCGGCTCCGCCGAAGTGTTCGCCGGCATCCAGCAGCGCCAAGGTGTTACCTATGCGGCCCTGGCACCCAACCTGCGCGGCTTCGAGGACGCCCTGGCGGCGGGGGTGAAGGAAGTGGCCGTGTTCGCCGCCGCCTCCGAAGCGTTTTCCCAACGCAACATCAATTGTTCGATCAGCGACAGCCTGAAACGCTTCGAACCGATCATGGAGGCAGCGCGCAGCCACGGGGTGCGGGTGCGCGGTTATGTTTCCTGCGTGCTGGGCTGCCCGTATGAAGGCAAGGTCAGTGCCGAACAGGTCGCCCCGGTGGCCAAGGCCCTGCATGAGATGGGCTGCTACGAGGTATCGCTGGGCGACACCATCGGCACGGGCACCGCAGGTGATACCCGGCGGCTTTTCGAGGTGGTCTCGGCCGCGGTACCGCGTGCGCAACTGGCCGGGCATTTCCACGACACCTACGGGCAGGCGCTGGCCAATGTGTACGCCAGCCTGCTCGAAGGCATCAGTGTGTTCGACAGTTCGGTGGCCGGGCTGGGGGGCTGCCCTTACGCCAAAGGCGCCACGGGCAACATCGCCAGCGAAGACGTGGTGTACCTGCTGCACGGCATGGGGATCGAAACCGGTATCGACCTCGACCGGCTGATCGCGGCCGGGCAACGCATCAGCGCTGTACTGGGCCGGGCCAATGGTTCGCGCGTGGCGCGGGCACGCAGCGCGCACTGAGGTTCACACGCCTGTCACATCTGTGTGGGTGGAGTGTTACCGCCCCCACAGGCTCCAGCAAAAAATCGGGTAACAGGGAAACAATTCGACAGAATCTCAGGTGGCCCGATTTTTCCATTTTCGATCAAGCCTTTGATTTTAAAGGGTTTCCTAAAGTTGGCACGGCACCTGCTATATCTTTGGTACAACAACAACAAAAAACGTGACACCCAATAAAAACAACATGTACCGGCTCTGACATAACAAAAACAACACGGCAGAGGCGCAGCAAGCAGATCTTTTTGAAGTAGGCAGGTTTTTCAGGGGTACGCCCCCGCGAGCTGGCACAGAACAATAAAACTACCTCAAGGTAGCGGCAGTCAGCATCGGATCCTCAGGATGAAAGCAGGTCAGCGCTCAAAAAAATACGTTTGCTCTTGACCCCGGGTGGGGGTCGCTCGCAACACCAGGACAGGCTTACAAAAACAACAAAAGGCCGGTCTCAATAATAAGAAAAGAGCAGGCAACAACGCTTTGAGGGGAGCTTCGGCTCCCCTCAGTGCTTCCCGCTCCCCTCCTCTCTCTGCTTCTCTTCGTTCTCCCTCTCCACCTTGTCCACAACCAACGGCATCGTTGCCAGCACCAGCAATGCCATCAGCGTGCTGATCAGGGCGGTCGCCTCGCGCCCCATACCCGCCGCCGTACCGATCGCAGCCGTCATCCACAGCCCGGCAGCGGTGGTCAGGCCTTTGACATGGCTGGGGTCCCGACCGTTACCTTTGAGAATGGTACCCGCGCCGAGAAAGCCGATGCCCGCGACGATACCCTGGACCACACGGCTCAGCGCCTGATCGTCGGCCCCGGCCATGCTGGGCGCCAACACGAAAAGCGCGGCCCCCATCGACACTAGCATGTGCGTACGCACACCGGCAGATTTGCCTTTGTGCTCGCGTTCGAAGCCCAGCACAGCGCCCAGCACCGCTGCCATCAATAGGCGCAGGAGGATGCGCGTGACTTCCTGTTCGTCGGTGATGTCGGCGAATTCCGCCTGGATGGTTTGCCAGATGACGTCCATGGGTGAGTACTCATGTGTTGCCCGCGAAAAAGCCGATACAGGCACCTGCATGGTTGACCTCTGCACATCAGGCAAAGTGCCCGCCCGGCCGAACAATGCAGCAACCCTGCATAGCCTGCGGTCACAACTGTTAACCGCACCCCGGAGGAGCCACCCCATGCCCGTCGAAATCGAAGAAAGCACCCGCCGTTGCACGCTCATTGGCGAAGACCTGCGCATCGAAGGCGAAGGCCCGGACATCGAGATCATCACCGATGAACAATTGCATATGTCCGTGGCACTGCTGGCCGGTCAGCGTGTGCCGATTACCGAAAGCGAAGCCGACGCGCTAACTGTAGCGGGTGCGGTGGATAGCCGCAGGCATTTGAAGGCCAGCGTTCCAGGCTCGGTGATTTAAGGCTTCAGCAACATTTGGCGGCAATCTGATACGGTTTTAATGGCGAAATCTGAGCCTGTGCTGGAAACAGCTCGGGGCTCATAGTGCTCATGCCTGATCTAGGCGTGATGAGCACCGAAGCCATGAACGACCGTATCGAAGTCATCGAACTGGCCGCCCCCAAGCGGCCTGCCGTCAGCGGTATCCACACCCGCAGTTTCACGGGCGTGTACCGCAACCTGCGCATTGGCTTCGCCGGCCTGTTGTTCGCACTGTTCTTCGGGACGGCCTGGCTCGACTGGGACGGCCGGCAGGCCGTGCTGTGGGACTTGTCCAGCAGCAAGTTCCACATCTTCGGCGCCACCTTCTGGCCGCAAGACTTCATCCTGCTTTCGGCACTGCTGATAATCTGCGCGTTCGGCCTGTTTGCCATCACCGTGTACGCCGGCCGGGTGTGGTGCGGCTACAGTTGCCCGCAAAGCGTGTGGACCTGGCTGTTCATGTGGTGCGAAAAAGTCACTGAAGGCGACCGCAACCAACGCATCAAACTGGCCGCCGCGCCCTGGGGCCTGAACAAGCTGGCGCGCCGTACGTTCAAGCACAGCCTGTGGCTGGCGATTGGTGTGCTCACGGGGCTGACCTTCGTCGGCTACTTCACACCCATCCGCCCACTGGCCCAAGCGCTGTTCAGCCTGCAACTGGGCGGCGTGGCGTTGTTCTGGGTCGTGTTTTTCACCGCTGCCACCTACATCAACGCAGGCTTGCTGCGCGAGGCGGTGTGCCTGCACATGTGCCCTTATGCGCGCTTCCAGAGCGTGATGTTCGACAAGGACACCTTGGCCGTGGCCTACGACCCGCGCCGCGGCGAATCACGCGGCCCACGCAAAAAGGGCAGCGACGCGCGCGCGCAAGGCCTGGGCGATTGTATCGACTGCACCTTGTGCGTGCAGGTCTGCCCCACCGGCATCGACATCCGCCAAGGCCTGCAGATGGCCTGCATCGGCTGCGCCGCCTGTATCGATGCCTGCGACAACGTGATGGCCAAGATGGGTTACCCGCGCGGCCTGATCGGTTACAAGTCCGAGCACAGCCTGCAAGGCGGCACCACGCACTGGCTGCGGCCGCGGCTGGTGGGTTATGCGATGGCCTTGCTGGTGATGATCGGTGCGCTGGTGGCGGCCTTGCAGTTGCGCCCGATGGTGTCGCTGGATGTGATCAAGGACCGTGGCCTGTTCCGTGAGAACGCCCTCGGCCAGATCGAGAACATCTACTTGCTCAAGGTCATCAACAAGACCGAGCAAAGCCAGCGCTATCATCTGCGCCTGCTGGACGCCGACGGCTTCGAGCTGCATGGCAAGACCGAATTCGTCATCCCCGCCGGCGAGATGAGCGAACTGCCGGTGTCGGTGGCCATGCTTGCCGAGCGCCCCGCCAGCAGCTCGCAGCCACTGGCGTTTGAAATCCAGGACAGCGATCAACCGGCGATCCGCAGCGTGGCGCACAGCCGCTTCGTCGCACCGGTCAACCGCTGATCCCTTACACTCACTGTTCACCTTGCTTGCCGAGCCCCCATGAAACGCTACGAACGCTTTGCCGACGACATTGCCGAACTGATCCGCTCCGGGGTGCTCGGCCCCGGCCAGCGCGTGCCTTCGGTACGCTATGCCAGCCAGGCCCACGGGGTCAGCCCGTCGACGGTGTTCCAGGCTTACTACCTGCTGGAGCGCCGCGGGCTGATCCGTGCACGGCCGCGCTCGGGCTATTTCGTCAACGCCCATGCGCCACGCCAGTTCAGCGAACCGCAACCGCTGGAGCCGCTGAGCGAATCGACCGACGTGGATGTCAGCGCGCTGGTGTTTTCCATTCTCGAATCGATCAAGGACCCGAACACCGTGCCGTTCGGCTCGGCCTTCCCCAGCCCCGAACTGTTCCCGCTGCAGCGCCTGTCGCGCTCGCTGGCCAGCGCCAGCCGGGCCATGGACCCGCGCATGGTGGTCACCGACCTGTCGCCGGGCAACCCGCAGTTGCGGCGGCAGATCGCCCTGCGCTACATGGTCGGCGGGCTGATGTTGCCGATGGAAGAATTGCTGATCACCAACGGCGCACTGGAAGCGCTGAACCTGTGCCTGCAGGCGGTCACCGAGCCTGGCGACCTGGTGGCGATCGAGGCGCCGGCCTTCTATGCCTGCCTGCAGGTGCTCGAGCGGCTCAAGCTCAAGGCAGTGGAAATCCCGGTGCATCCACGCGAAGGCATGGACCTGGCCGCGCTCGCCCAGACGCTGGACAAGCACCCGATCAAAGCCGTGTGGTGCATGACCAACTTCCAGAACCCGGTAGGCGCGAGCATGCCCGAGGCCAAGAAACAGGCGTTGGTCGAGCTGCTGCGGCGTCACCAGGTGCCATTGATCGAAGACGATGTGTACGCCGAGCTGTACTACTCGCAACAGGCGCCCAAGCCGGCCAAGGCCTTCGACACCCAAGGCCTGGTGATGCACTGCGGTTCGTTTGCCAAGAGCCTGGCGCCCGGCTACCGCATTGGCTGGGTAGCCGCCGGGCGCTTCGCGCAGAAAATCGAACGGCTCAAACTGATGACCTCGCTGTGCGCGTCGATGCCGGCCCAGGCCGCCATCGCCGACTACCTGCAACACGGCGGCTACGACCGCCACCTGCGCAAGCTGCGCTACGCCCTGGAAGGGCAACAAGCCAACATGCTCGCCGCCATCGCCAACTATTTTCCGCCGCAGACGCGGGTCAGCCAGCCGTCCGGCGGTTACTTCCTGTGGCTGGAGTTACCCGAGCAGATGGATGCCTTGAAACTGTTCCACATGGCCTTGGCCCAGGGCATCAGCATCGCACCGGGGCCGATTTTCTCACCCACCCGACGCTTCGGTAACTGCATCCGCCTGAACTACGGCAGCCCCTGGCATGACGATGCCGAGCGTGCCATGGAAACCCTGGGGCGCATCGTGCGATCGTTCTAGCCGCCACCGGGGCGCTCAGGCTAAAGTTGTGCACTGCTCTGTGCCGGACGCCCCAATGCCCCACCGCGAATTGCAGCAACTGCGCCAGCAGGTCGAAGCCCTGCAACGGCGCAATGCCGAGCTTGAGTCAGCCCGGGCACCCCAGCAGGCGCTGGGTAGTGACCTGTTCCGCTTTCTGTTCGACACCATGGACGAAGGCTTCTGCGTCATCGAGTTCTTCGACGGCCCGCATGGGCCGCTCAGTGACTATATTCACGTCGTGGCCAATGCGGCCTATGCCAAGCATGCCGGGATCCCGAACGTGGTCGGGCAGAAGCTGCGCGAGATGGTCCCCGACGAGGCCGACGACTGGGTGGCACGTTACGGCGCCGTGCTGCGTACCGGCGAACCCCTGCAGTTCGAACAGGAGCTGGTTGCCACCGGCCACGTGCTTGCCGTTTCTACGTTTCGTATCGAACCCCCTGAGCGTCGCCAAGTGGCCGTGTTGTTCCAGGATGTGACGGAGCGGCGCAAGGCCGAGCAAGCGCTGCAACGGCTCAACGAAGAACTCGAACAGCGTGTCAGCGAAGCGCTGGCCGAGCGCCGATTGTTTGCCGAGTTGGTCGACCACAGCGTGGTCAATGTGCATGTACTCGATAACCGCATGCGTTGGCTGGCAGTCAATCGCCAGGCTCAGCAGGACTTTCACCACCTGTACGGGCGCACGCCGGAAGTCGGCGACCACATGCCTGCGCTGATGGGTAACGATTCGCCGGACTACAGCCTGATACTGCCGCTGTGGCAACGTGCGCTGGCCGGTGAGCAGTTCACCACAACAGGGGCCTTTGGCCAGGCGCCGAACCGGCGTCACTTCGAGTTGCGCTTCAATGCCTTGCGCGCGCCCGAGGGCACTGTTCAGGGAGCCTACCTGTTCGCCTATGACATCAGCGAGCGTGTGCAGGAGCAGCAACGGCTGGCCAAGGCCGAACAGGCGCTGCGCCAGGCGCAGAAGATGGAGGCGGTGGGCCAGCTGAGCGGCGGTATCGCCCACGACTTCAACAACCTGCTGGGGAGCATTCTCAATGCTCAGGAATTGATGCACCAACGCCTGGCCCAGGCCCGTTACGAGGAGTTGGCCCCCTTGCTGGACCTGTCCAGCAACTCCGCGCAACGGGCCTCGTCGCTGGTACACCGGTTACTGGCCTTCTCGCGTCAGCAGACCTTGCAACCGCTCGCCACCCAGGTCACGGCGCTTGTCAGCGGCATGGAAGAACTGATCCGCCGCACCATTGGCCCATCCATCACACTGCGCAGCTACTTCGCCAGCGAACTGTGGCCCACCTTCATCGACCCTCCGCAACTGGAAAGTGCGCTGCTCAACCTGTGCATCAATGCGCGCGATGCGCTGCCAGCCGGCGGCACGGTCGATATCCTGGGTGAGAATATCGTGCTGGACACTGGGCTCGCGCACACCCTGCAGCTTCCGCCCGGGGACTATGTGCGCCTGAGTGTGGTCGACAACGGCTGCGGCATGAGCGCCGAGGTGGCGGCGCGGGCCTTTGACCCGTTTTTCTCGACCAAACCCATGGGCCATGGCACGGGCCTCGGGCTCTCGATGACCTACGGTTTCGTCCGCCAGTCGGGGGGGCAAGTGCGTCTGCTCTCCACGCCCGGCGAAGGCACTCGGATCACGCTGTACCTTCCGCGTCACCCTGAGCAGCCCAGGGAGCCGGCCAGCGCGCCCAGGCGGACGTTGCTGGACAGCCGCCGCGCCAGCGGCCAGCGCATCCTGCTGGTCGAAGATCAGATGGCCTTGCGCCTGGTCGTCGCCGAGGTACTGGAGGAGCTGGGCTACCAGGTCGAGGCGTTCGAGAGTGGCCCGGCAGCGCTGGCCTACCTGCAACATGCCGAGCCGCCAGCCCTGCTGCTCAGTGACATCGGCCTGCCCGATGGCCTTAACGGCCGCCAGCTAGCCGAGCGTTGCCGCCTTGAGTACCCCGCCTTGAAAGTATTGTTCATCACCGGTTACGACGAGAGCGCGGCGCTGAGTGACGGCCAGCTGCTGCAGGGGACCAGCGTGCTGACCAAGCCTTTTGACCTGGACGTACTGGCCGAACGTGTGCGCCAGTTGCTGGCCGATGAGCTGCCCTGAGGGCCGCGATCAGCGGCCGCCGCCGAGGTCGATGAAGCTGCCGGTACTGTAGGAGGCTTTTTCCGACAGCAGCCAGAGAATCGCCTCGGCCACTTCTTCGGGGCGCCCACCGCGCCCCATGGGCAGGCCTGGCTCGAGCTTGGCCACCCGGTCGGGGTCACCAGACAGGGCATGAAAGCCGGTGTGGATGTAACCGGGGCGCACGCCATTGACGCGCACGCCCTCGCCCGCCACTTCCTTGGCCAGGCCGATGGTGAAGGTGTCGAGGGCGCCTTTGGAGGCGGCGTAGTCGACATATTCGTTGGGTGAGCCCAGGCGCGAGGCCACCGAGGACACATTGACAATGGCGCCACCCTGGCCGCCGTGCCGCCGGGCCATGCGCAGCAGCGCATGCTTGGCGCAAAGCATCGGGCCGACGACATTGGTTTTCATCACCTTGAGCAGGCGAAACTCGGACATGTCCTCGACACGGCTCTGCAGGCCGATGGTGCCGGCATTGTTGACCAGCGCGGTGACCGGCCCGAGTTCGTGGTCGACGCGTTGGAATAGCTGGATCACCTCATCTTCGACGCTGGCGTCGGCACGCACGGTGATGGCCTCGGCACCCAGCGCACGGACCTGTGCCAGGAGGTTTTCGGCGGCCTGGTCGTCGGCGTGGTAGTTGATGCAGATGCGGTAGCCCTCTCGGGCGGCCTGCAAGGCGGTGGCCGCGCCGATGCCGCGGCTGGCGCCGGTGATGACGATGACTTTGTGCATGGTGTTTAACGGATCGTTCAGGGGACGGACCTTCGACGATAGGGGAAAAGCCCTGTTATTGGAACGATCGTCACGACTTGACAAACTATGGCTCGACGCGTTGCGTCGGGTTTTGTCGCAACCTGTGATAGGTTGCGCAGCTTGTTTTGCCAAGGAATCCAACGTCGATGGAATTGACGAGTATTTTTGCACCCCAAAACCGCCGCCTGATCAAACTCACTACCCCTATTCAGGATGACCAGGCGTTATTGCTGGAGCATTTCAGCGGCAATGAAGGGTTGTCCACGCTGTTCAGCTTCGAGCTGGCACTGATCAGCCAGGATGCCAGGCTTGAACTCAAGTCATTGATGGGGCAACCCGCCCATCTGGAGATCGAACTGGCCGACGGCGGGGTGCGCCATATTCATGGTCACATCACTCGGTTCAACCTGCTGGGCAGTGACGGTGGCCTGGCGCGTTACAGCGCGACCCTGAGCCCATGGCTATGGATGCTGTCGCGTCGTGTGGATTCGCGGATCTTTCAAGAGAAGACCGTTGAAACGGTCATCCGCACGGTGTTCGAGCATTATGGTGGGTTGCGCGAATACGAGTTTCGCCTGCTCAGGCCGCTCAAGTCACACAGCTACATCACCCAGTACCGCGAAACCGACCTGGATTTCGTATTGCGCTTGCTGGAGCAGGACGGCCTGTTCTTCTACTTCGATCATTGCAAGGACGGCCACAGCCTGATCATCACGGATAGATCCCAAGGCCTGGAAGCGCTGCCCGAACAACCGCAGATCCGCTACCACAGCGCCTTCGTCACCGAGACCAGTGACTCGATCACCCAGTGGCGCAGTCACCGGGCCTTGCAACCGGGCACGATGGCCATCCAGACCTTCGATTACAAGCAGCCAAGAAATCCATTGTCCATCCACATGGACAGCCTGAATGAACAGGGCGACGTCCCGCCCTACGAGGTCTATGATTTTTTCGGTGCCTACAGCCATGGCCTGCACGACGAGGGTGAGTCCCTGGTCCGTCGCCACCTGGAGATCATCGAAGCCCAAGCCAAGACCTTTACCGGCACCAGCAACTGCCGGGCCATGCGGCCGGGCTACAGCTTCGAGCTGACCCAGCACTTCGACCATGAAGGCGGCGCAGTAGATGATCGCCAGTTCCTGCTGGTGTCGGTCGAGCACCGCGGGCGTAACAACTACTTTTCGGATGAGCCGGCAGGTTACGACAATCAATTTGTCTGTATTCGCCAGCGCATCCCTTATCGCCACCCGATCACCGTGGCGCGCCCCACCATCAATGGGCCGCTCAGTGCGATCGTGGTCGGGCCGGAGGGGGAAGAAGTCTTTACCGACGAACTGGCGCGGGTCCAGGTCAGGTTCCACTGGCAGCGCGCAAGCAGCCTGCCGCAGGGCACCACCTGGGTGCGGGTGGCGATGCCCAGCGCCGGCAGTGGCTTCGGTCATCAGTTCTTGCCACGTATCGGCCAGGAAGTGTTGGTCACCTTCCTGGCAGGTGATATCGACCGCCCCGTGGTCACCTCGGTGCTGTACAACGCCGACCAAACGCCGCCGCGTTTCAGCAAAGCCTCCGGCCTGCCCGGCAACCGTGCGCTTTCCGGCATCCAGACCCAGGAGCACAAGGGCCGTGGGTTCAACGAGCTGTTGTTCGATGACACACCGGGCGCCTTGCGGGCCCGCGTCGGCACCACGCACGAGGCCACAGCACTCAACCTGGGCAAGCTCACCGAGCCACGCACTGATGGCCAGGCCAAGGCCCGTGGCAACGGGGCCGAATTGCGCACCGACGCCGCGATTGCCCTGCGTGCGGCCCAAGGCATGTTGCTGACCACCTATGCACGCCAGGACGCCACGGGGGCGCAACTGGACCGCGAAGAGCTGCTGACGCTGCTGGCCGAGTGCGGGGAGCTGTTCAAAAGCCTCGGGCAAACCGCTGCCGCACGAGGCGGGGCAGCGGTAAACAGCGAGGGCATCGACGCCTTGAGCCAGGCGCTGAAACAGTGGCCAACGCCCGACAGCGACAGCCCGGGCAAGCCAGTCATGGCCGTTGCGGCCGAGGCAGGTATCACCAGTGCCACACCGCGTTCGCAAATCCACTATGCCGGTGCTAACCACGACACCACCGCCCAGGACCACCTGCAGTTGACCAGCGGCGCGGCCATGCGCCTGCAAGCCGGCAAGGGCATCGCTGCCTTCGCCCAGGACGAGGGTATCAGTGCTATCGCCAACCGCGGCAAAGTGCTGGTCCAGGCCCAGGAAGACGACATCACCGTCAACGCACAGAAAAACCTGCACCTGTCGGCCGCCGAAGGCGAGGTGGTCGTCACCGCGCCAACCATCCGCCTGGTGGCCGATGACGGCAGTTACATCAAGATCGGTGGCGGCGTCGAAATCGGCAGCCAAGGCAAGGTGATCGTCCATGCCAGCGAGCATGACTGGGTCGGGCCCAACACCGACAGCGCCCAGGTACCGGCATTCACCCGCGACCCGGCGGCGCAACGCCTGGCTTTCCACTACCCGGGGCACGCCGACGACAGCGTGCGAATGGCCGTTGACCACGCCTACCAGATCAAACTCGAAGACGGCAGCACTGTGCAAGGCCTGACCGACGCCAGCGGGCTCACCGAACACGTCGAGCGCGAAGCGATGCACCAGGCACAAGTGGCTGCCCTGCGCAGCACCGGCAGCAAAGGAGGCAGCCAATGAGTGGCGAACAAATTACCGTGGCTGAAAGTGTCACCCGGCTGGTACCCAACTTCAGTACCGAACGCAAAATGGAGGTACCCGCCGACCTGCCAGGGGTGGTGATCTTCTTGCACGGCGTGAATGACCCGGGGGCTTCATACGAATCGGTGGAGACGGGTTTGTGCCAGGGGGTGAATGAGCGATTGGATCGGCCTGATCTGAAGGCGGGGCGGTATGGGACTGTCTACAAGGCAGCGGATAATCGCCCAGTTGAAGAACGCAGTCAGAATGACAAAGCCACGCTCGACGATCCAGACACGTACCTCTATCGGCGAGACACGGCCGACCCGAAAACACGCAGCCTGATGATCCCGTTTTACTGGGGCTATCGTGCTGAGCCTGGCGAGATCAAGCGCGATGAAAATAACGATCCGACCAAACTGCGCGACCAATACCAGGACGTATTCGAGAACCGTCTGGACCGGCACTTTGCCAAGGGCGGCGGTTTTTTCGCCAACGCCACCAACAACCTGCTGGAGATGTACGGTAAAGGCTTTGCCAAGCTCCTCCGGATATTTGCGCAACCCTCGCTATCCAACCCTCAGTACATGGGAAAAGGGCCGCATCGGCGTTACTTTGTGTTGGCGGCGACGCGACTGGCCATGCTGGTCAGTGAGATCCGTCGCATATCGCCTGATGAAACCATTACCATCATGGGCCATAGTCAAGGCACCTTGATTACCCTGCTGGCCCAGGCCTTGTTGATCGATAAGGGCCAACGCTGCGCCGACACAGTCATCATGGTGGACACGCCTTACAGTGTCCTGCCCAAGGCCACGCCCAAAGGCCATGACACACTCGCGACGCTGATCAACATCGCCACGGCGGTCACCCAGGCACCTCATACCCAGCCGCCGCTGTCCGCACTCAGGGACAACAAAACCTACGGCGGTCGCACGGGCCCAAAGTGGTCGCCCACACAGGGCACGCGCAAGGACAAGGTCGGCAACATCACCGTTTTTCCAGAGCGTGATAATCGCGGCAAGGTATACCTGTACTTCAGTCCGGACGACACCACTGTCGCGCTGGACGACGTCCAGGGCATCGGTACCTATGGCGTGCCCAACGCCTTGCCTGACGGAAGACCAGCGATGGCGGCGTTGCAGGCCTTGCGCTTTTACCAGCGCATGTGGACCAAGCGGTATCGCAACGGCGAGCCGGTGCTGGTCGGTGACGCCATACAACAAACAGTGCTGCGGGCGCAGGGAGAGCCCCGATACCCAGGCGGCTGGTCAGGGGCCGCAGTGGTCTCGCAAGCGCCTATAGCAAAAGGTGAAGAACGCCTGATCAATGCCGAATCCTTGAACCCACCCCACGCGCCTCAGATGTTCGGCGGTGAGGCGGTAACCGGCACCCCCACCCAGGCAGGTATGGACAGCCCCGATGACGTCAGCATCCGCTCTGCGTTGGGCAACCCGATGGCCGAGTTCAAATCGATCAAGGTCCGTACCAACCCTACCCGGGTCGACCGGGAAGAAGAACGTGCTCGGTGGAACGCTGGCAAAGAGCCCGGCGATCAAACAGCAGCCATACGCCAAGAACCCGTGTCGGGTAATCCGATGCTGAAGACCCAGGATCATTACGTCATTTTCCGTGAAGAAACGCCTAATGAAATCCAGGCCCGGATGCCCACAGATCCGGCTGAAATGGACCTTAACAGCTATCATTCAGCGGTTTTGCGCAGCCCGGAGAACCAACGCTGGGTAACGGCGATGGACATTGCGATTGGCCAGGCGCACAGCCTTGATGATCCGGCTATGCGGGAGGTGTTGGTTGCGATTGCGGATTGGAGGATAGATCGGAAGGCATTCAGCGAAATCACTAAATTGCCAGGTTGGTCGAGACTGAGTGAGGAGGCTCAAGGATTAGTGCTTGCCAGTTATAAGTATTATCAGCTGGGACTGTTTCCCCCTTCAGGCCTAGTATCGCTAACGCCACCGTCCCTACTATCCAGTGCAACTGACAAAGGTGTCGGCCGATGAAAAACTACCGACCCTCTCCTACGTCACGCCCCAGCCTGAAACCTTATCAGCTTATCGCCGGAGTGCTAATTGTGCTCTGGCTCGGCTTCATCTGGATTGTCCAACTCAAAGCACAGGAAACCGGCATGGTACTTCGCGACATGAAACCCGTCTTGGCCTGGGGCATTGCCGCTATTGTCGGCTCGCTGCTGGTTATCTTTGGCACTCACTGGTGGGGCAATGCCCTGGCAAGTGAGAAGGCAGAGTTTGCCAATTATCGAAACCAGATAGAGCTCAGAAACTCCGAACAACTGGCCACGCAAGCACGGATCTACGCCTTAGAAATTCGCGGATTGGGACTTGGAATTCACACTGACGGCCAGTCCGAAATCTGGCAGTTTATCCAGAAAAAGAACGATAATTTCGCTTCGATCTACCCGCAGGACGCGAAAGATTACGATCCGTCATTAGACACTAGGCGAATCTCAGCAGACATCAAAGCCCGTATCGCGTTCAAGAATTCGGCAGGTGAGGCAGTGGCCTACTGGCCGATCCCGGTGTTCGCGCTAGGGCCGCCGGCTCCCTACGATGCCGACTTCACTGCATCGGGCCTAATCAATGAAGGGCGTAATGCCGCGACGTTGGGCGTTACCCAGTTTCTGTGGCAAGACGATGAAAGCACCACCCATGCGCAAGACATGATCGCGCGACTGTTCGCGTTTTTTGACGATAACCCCAAGGTGCCACAGGCCTTGATCGCGAGCCAGGACGGTGACGTCACACGAAACGGCTATCGCAAACCCGGCACACCGGGATTGCAAAATGGCCACGTGGTTCCGACGATATACGAAAACGCCACTGGCCTGCTGGTCACGCGCTCGGACCGAGTGGACCGCTACATTCGCCCCTTCGTTACCCGTGACGCCGAGGACAATCAGGACAAAAAAACTGACTTCGGCAAGTTGTGGGCGTTTTATTGGGATCGGAGCAAGGCATTTATAGACTGGTATGAAGCCGCCGAACATGCCAAAGGCGTTAACATCCTGATGGGCCCGACCACCATGTCCAGCGCCTACTGGCAATCGCAACTACCCACCTTGTGGAAAACCCTCAATAACCGCGGCCCAGGCCATTTCGAACCGTCCCCCTGGCTGCCCGTACGTTGGGCCGAACACCAACTGAAAGAGTTCGACGCCGCACCAGTGCTGGGCTACCTGCACCGTCCAATCAAGGTTTCGATGCAGGACGAACACGGCAAGCGCCTCAAACCCGCATTGCAGGCCAAGGCCTTGCAAGCCGGTTGGCTCAAGGCTCTCGACACCCTGCCCGCTGGGCATAAGCCGGTGCGAGTGTTCTACGACACCACTCACAACGCTGAAGCGGAAATCGCCCTGACCAATGCCTTGCACAGCCTCAATACCGATGGCCAAGGCCTGGACCTGGGCAATGTCGACGAGGGCTACGACATCGGTCGGCGCCTGGGCAATACCGGCGTCAGCGGCGCACTGGTGGAAATCAACCTGGCCACCATCGCCAGCTACCACGACGGCGGTGCCAGTGCCGTGGTGTACGCCGGCAGCGACGGCAGCCTCACCTTGCAGATGATCAGCCCGCCGGATGAGGCACGCAAAGCGAAGAACCAGCAGAACCGCGGCGCTGACCCCTTCAAGTATGGCCTCCCAAGCGCCGGACGATCCTAGGCATGAGCTCTCCCATCTGCCTGGGCGACCCCACCAGCAGCGGGGGCAGCGTGCTGTCATGCCAGCTGGCTGGCACCCACACCGTCAACGGCAAAACGCCAGCGGTGCTGGGCGACAAGGCCAGTTGCCCGCTTCACCTAGGGGTTTTTGCCTTTGTCGAAGGGCACCCTCGCCGACGCCTGAACGGTAAGCCTGTGGTGCTGAAAGGCCATCGGCTGGCATGCGGGTGTCATGGTGTGGCCAACCATGCGCTGAATGTGAGCGTCGTGTAATCACGAGCCTCGCACCCCCAACCGCAAACCTCATCAGCTGATCGCCAGAGTGCTAATGGTGATGGCTTACACCCTGAGTCAAATCACATCCATAAAGGACTTTTTTCATGCGTAAATTTCTCCGTTTGCCAGTCTCGAAAGTAACCCGTATTACGCTTCTTTCGCTCATTGCACTGACCTTTGGCACGACAGCAACGGCGGCTGATTACGCCTGTGACGGATTTGTCGGTAGTTTCTCCAATCGTCCCGATAATCTTCGTCCCGAGAATGAAGCAACCGTGAAAATCGTTAAAGATGGCAACGGCTTTGCAATTTTTGTCCAAGGTGACTCACCTGACGACTGGGAGCGCTTGCCGCTGAAGGTTGGCGTACCCGAATATATACAGAAAGAGATGCTCGCGGAAGGACAAAAAATGACTCCGCTAACGTGCGCATTATCAGCTGAGGGGGTTTTACTCTGGCAGTTTCCGGCCGGTAGCCCAGACAACCCTTCTGAGAGCAAAAGCCGCAACCGTTCCAAGTACCCGCAAAAGACCCCTTATATTATGATCGTCAACGGGGGAATGGCTGCTGGGGAAACTGGACTATACCGAGTTAGAACAGAGGATTAAGCCCGTCTAGGGTAAGCGTCCGCCCAACTCACCTTGCGTAAGTTAGGCAGGCACCCACTGATGCGGCAACAGTTGCCCGATCTCACTGGCCCACTGTGTTGGCGACCGCGTCAGCACATCTTTGAGATAGGCATACGGATCATGCTCATTCATACGCGCCGACTGGATCAAGCCCATGATTGCAGCCGCCCGTTTACCACTGCGCAGCGGCCCGGCAAACAGCCAGTTCGAGCGCCCGAGTGCACATTGCCGTATCTGGTTTTCGGCGATAAAGGTGATCGCGGCCGCTTAAAAATACGCGGACACCATCGCCCTTGAAGCTGAAGTTCGGAAGGTGAGTTCGCCGGACGCTTACGCAATTCATAATAAAGAAGCAGAACCGTGGCGCTGGCCCTTCAGGTATGGCCTCCCAAGTGGCGGACGACCCAAGGCATGAGCCAGCCCATTTGCCTGGGCGACAGCGCCCACCCCTAGCGGTGGGCTTGGCGGTTTTGCCGTCGGTGAGATCGAGCGCCGCCCGCGCGGCGCTCGATCTCACAGGCAGCAAACGCGCCCAAGGCGACCCCCCTCAATGCCCCGCCGAAGCCGGCCCCGCCTTCGCCGTGAACGGCGGCTTGGCAAACCACACCAAAAGAATCAACCCGGCAAACACCCAGCCCATCAAAGTGAAGTAATCCACCGTCGACATCATGTATGCCTGCCCATTGAGTATCTGCTCCAGCTGCGCATAACTCTGCGGGCTGGCCCCGCCCAGTTGCTCCAGCGTGTGCCGCGTTGCCGGGTCGTACTGGCTGATGTGCTCACTCAGGTACGCATGGTGCTGGTCCGCCCGACGAATCCAGATCCACGTGGTCAACGACGCCGCAAAACTACCGCCCAGCGTACGCAAGAACGTCGCCAGCCCCGAGCCATCGGCAATCTGCTGCGGCGGCAAATCCGAGAGCAGGATGCTCAAGGTCGGCATGAAGAACAACGCCACGCCGATCCCCATGAACAGCTGCACCAGGGCAATGTGCTGGAAGTCCACCTCGTTGGTGAACCCTGCACGCATGAAGCAACTGGTGCCGATCGCCAGGAAGGCCAGCCCTGCCAGCACCCGCAAGTCGAAGCGATGCGCGTATTTGCCCACGAACGGCGACATGATCACCGGCAGCAAGCCGATCGGTGCCACCGCCAGGCCCGCCCAGGTAGCGGTGTAGCCCATCTGCGTCTGCAACCACTGCGGCAGGATCAGGTTGATGCCGAAGAACCCCGCATAGCCGCCCACCAACACGATCGTGCCGATGCGGAAATTGCGGTGCGCGAACAGCCGCAGGTTGACCACCGGGTGGCGGTCGGTCAGCTCCCAGATGATGAAGATCGCCAGGAACACCACCGAGATCAAACTGCCGACAATGATGAACGACGATTCGAACCAGTCCAGGTCATTGCCCTTGTCGAGCACCACCTGCAACGCGCCCACCCCGACGATCAACGTCAGCAGGCCGATGTAGTCCATCGGCTGGCGGCTGGTGACCACCGGCCGCGTGCGCATTTGCTGGCGCACCACGGCAGCGGCGAACAGGCCGATCGGCACGTTGATGAAGAAGATCCAGGGCCAGCTGTAGCTGTCGGTGATCCACCCCCCAAGGATCGGCCCGGCAATCGGCGCCACCACCGTGACCATCGCCAGCAAGGCCAGCGCCATCCCCCGTTTGGCTGGCGGATACACGGCAATCAGCAAGGTCTGGGTCATCGGGTACAGCGGCCCGGCCACCACGCCCTGCAATACCCGAAAGCCGACCAGCTCCGGCATCGACTGGGCGATACCGCACAAGAACGACGCCAGCACGAACAGCAGCGTGGCCCAGATGAACAGCTTCACCTCGCCGAAACGCCGGCTGAGCCAGCCGGTCAGCGGCAAGGCGATGGCGTTACTCACCGCAAACGAGGTGATCACCCAGGTGCCCTGCTCGTAACTCACGCCCAGGTTGCCAGAAATGGTCGGCAACGCCACGTTGGCGATCGTGGTGTCGAGCACCTGCATGAAGGTCGCCAACGACAGGCCGATGGTGGTCAGCAGCAGGCTCGGCGGGGTGAACTGCGCCGCAGCGTTGTTGCTCATCGTTGCGCCGTCTTGCCGGTGGCACTGTTCTGGTGGATCAGCCGGGCGATCAGCTCATCAGCCTCGACCAACTGGCGGTCGTACACCTGGGTGGTGTAGCTGGCCTGCTGCGGTGGCTGTTGGGCCAAGGCCGGGCCGCTCTGGTCGTGCAGGTCGACCTCGACCACCGTGGACAGGCCGATGCGCAGCGGGTGGTCCTTGAGCTGGTCAGGGCTGAGGTGAACGCGCACCGGCACGCGCTGGACGATCTTGATCCAGTTGCCGGTGGCATTCTGCGCTGGCAGCAGGGCGAAGGCGCTGCCGGTGCCAGCGCCAAGGCTGTCCACCGTACCGCTGTACTTCACCTCGCTGCCGTACAGGTCGGCGCTGATTTCCACCGGCTGGCCGATGCGCATGTCGCGCAGCTGGGTCTCTTTGAAGTTGGCGTCGATCCATACTTCGTCCAGCGGGATCACCGCCATGGTCGCGGTGCCGGGCTGCAGGCGCTGGCCAAGCTGCACGGTGCGCTTGGCGACGTAGCCGGTGACGGGCGCCACCAGGGTGGTGCGGGCGTGGTCGAGGTAGGCCTGGCGCAGGTCGGCGGCGGCGGCCATGACTTCAGGGTGCGATGAGACCACCGTGTCATCGACCAGCGCGGTGCTGGTGTTGAGCTGCTGCTGGGCGCTGTTGACGGCGGCCTGGGCCACGGTCAGGTCATCGCGGGCATGGGAGATTTCTTCAGCGGCAATCGCGCCGCTGTCGGCCAGCACCTTGCGCCGGTTGTAGTTCTGCCGGGCCTTCTGCAGCTCGGCCTGGCGCGTCTGCAGCTGGGCCTTGAGCGAGTCGACGTTGCTGTACAGGCCACGCACCTGGCGCACGGTGCGCGCCAGCTTGGCTTCGGCGGCCTGCAAGGCCACCTCGCTGTCGGCCGGGTCGAACTGCAACAGCACCTGGCCTGCGTGCACCAGGTCGCCGTCATCGGCGCCAATGCTGGTGACGGTACCGGTAACCAGTGGTGTGATCTCCACCACGTTGCCGTTCACATAGGCATCGTCCGTGCTTTCGTGCCAGCGCCCGATCAGGCTGTACCAGGCCCAGGCGCCAGCGCCGGCGAGCAGCACCACCAGCAGCAGGCCAAGCAGCCAGGCTTTGCGCTTGCGCGACGGTTCCGGTGCGGCGGAGGGGGTTGAGGTGTCTGCAGGAGTAGCCATGGCAATACCTTGGAAAATGCGTAACAGGGATCAACGATCGCCGAAGCGGCGGATCGTCAGAGGGTCGCCGGCACCGAGCAGGACCTTGGCCAGCAAGCTTTCGAGGGCCTTCAGTTCGTCGGGCTGGAGCACGCCGACCAGTTCGTTCATCGCCGCCGCGCCAATCTCCGGCAAGCGGTCAGCCAGGCGCTGGCCATCGGCGGTCAGGGCCAGGCGAACCTGGCGGCGGTCATCGGCGCAGCGGTTGCGCAGGATCAGCCCCTTCTGCTCGAGGCGGTCGAGCATGCGGGTCATCGAGCCGCTGTCCAGGCCCAGGTAGCGGCACAGTTCGGCCGGTGTATCCACCTGGTACTGGGTGACGATGATCAGCACCTTGAACTGCGCGGCGGTGACGCCCTCGGATTCCAGGTGCCAGTCGAGAATGCGGTCCTTGAGGATCGCCGCGCGGCCCAGAAGCATGCCGATGGCGCAGGACTGGAAGTTTTCCGGGGTGAAATGGGACATCGGCATCGGCTCGGGCAATTGTGTAAAAATATTACTGCCTAGGCAGTGAATGTCAAAGCTTTCATTAGGTGGCTATGCAAAAACCGTCAGCACCGCCCCGCCCCCCATCGCGGGCTGGCCTGGGTACAAGGGCGCGAAGCGTTCTCAAACGCTGAATATCCCTTGCGAAACCGACGAAAAACATAACTAACTGATAGTCATTCGCCATTACGTCGGTTCTCGGCAGCCCCTTGCAAGGGTAGAATGCGCAAAACCCGGAGCCGCAATGAACCACGACCGCCTCAACCCCAGCCCAGACGATGCCATCACCGACGCCGCCGCGCATTGGTGCATGCGCGTGCATGCCGACGATTGCACGAAGGTCGAGCGCGAGGCATTTGCTCGTTGGCTGGCGGCGGACAAGCGTCACGCCCACGAGTACCAGGTGATGCTGGAGATCTGGCAAACCGCCGACCTGCTGCCGCGCAACGCCACGGTCATCGACTTCAACCCGCCTGCGCGCCAGGTGGCGCGGCCGCGCAACTGGCGGCCAACGGCCTACGCTGCGGCGATTGCCCTGCTGGTGCTGCCCTTGGCTGGCTGGGTGGGCTGGGAGCAAGGTTGGCTGCCGAACCATTTCCAGCACTTCGAAGCGGGCAATCAGGCGCAGACCGTACAGTTAAGCGACGGCAGCTCGGTGCAACTCAACCTCAACACCGAACTGACCTACCTTAATTACAAGGACCGGCGCCAGGTCACCCTCAAGCGTGGCGAAGCGTTCTTCAAGGTGCAGCACGACAGCGCACACCCGTTCATCGTCCGCGCCGGCCACGGGCAAACCCGCGTCACGGGCACCCAGTTCAACGTGTGGAAGTATCAGGACCAGGTCAAGGTCACCCTGGTGGAAGGCTCGGTGCTGGTCAGCAGCGACGGCAACTCGGGGGGGTACCGCCTGGGGCCGGGCATGCAGGCCAGTTATCGCACCGGCGACTTCGAGCCGCAGCTGGCCGAGAGCGACGATTACAGCAACAGCCTGGCCTGGCGCAGCGGCAAGCTGGTGCTCGACAACCTCAGCCTCGATCAGGCCTTGCCGGTCATCAACCGCTACCTCGCTGCGCCGCTGCTGCTGGCCGATGCCGGCACCGGGCGCATCCGCATCAGCGGCGTCTACAACACCAACGAAGTCGCCCGACTGGTGGACAACCTGCCCAAGGTGCTGCCGGTCTACCTGACCCGCAGCAAGGACGGCAGCACCGTCCTTAACAGAATTTCCCCGCCGCCCGACAAGGGCTGAAGCCTCACAGCGTCATCGCCGCCAGCCAGCCGAATGCCAGCAATGGCAGGTTGTAATGGATGAAGGTCGGCACCACGGTGTCCCAGATGTGATGATGCTGGCCGTCGACGTTGAGCCCGGAGGTTGGCCCCAGGGTCGAGTCCGATGCCGGCGAGCCGGCATCACCCAAGGCACCCGCGGTGCCGACGATGCACACGGTGGCCACCGGGTCGAAGCCCAACTGCACGCACAGCGGCACGAAGATCGCCGCCAGAATGGGCACCGTCGAGAACGACGAACCGATACCCATGGTCACCAGCAACCCCACCAGCAGCATCAGCAAGGCACCGATGCCCTTGCTGTGGTTGATCCATTGCGCCGAGGTTTCGACCAGGCTCTTGACCTCGCCGGTGGCTTTCATCACATCGGCAAAGCCCGAGGCGGCGATCATGATGAAACCGATCATGGCCATCATCTTCATGCCTTCGGTGAACAGGTCGTCGGTGTCTTTCCAGCGCACGATGCCGGACAACGAGAAGATCAGGAACCCGACCATGGCGCCGATGATCATCGAGTCCAGCCACAGCTGCACGATGAACGCCGAGGCGATTGCCAGCCCCGCCACCAGCAGGGTCAGCGGGTTGTATGCCACGCTCACCTGCTCCACCTGCTCGATACGCGCCAGGTCGTAGTCGCGCTTCTTGCGGTAGCTGATGAACACCGCCATCAACAGCCCGACCAGCATGCCCGCCGCCGGAATGGCCATGGCATGGGTGACGTTGACACCACTGATGTCGACACCGGCGCGGGCGACATTGGCCAGCAGGATCTCGTTGAGGAAGATGTTGCCAAAGCCCACCGGCAGGAACATGTACGGGGTGATCAGGCCAAAGGTGATCACACAGGCGATCAGCCGGCGGTCGATGCGCAGGCGGGTCAGCACGTACAGCAGCGGTGGCACCAGCAGTGGGATGAAGGCGATGTGGATGGGCAGGATGTTCTGCGACGACACCGCCACCACCAGCATCAGGCCGATCAGCAGCCATTTGACCTTGCCGCCGTTGGCGTGGCCCTGGCGGTCGATCATGGCCAGCGCACGGTCGGCCAACGCGTGGGCAAGGCCCGACTTGGCGATGGCCACGGCAAAGGCGCCAAGCAAGGCATACGACAACGCCACCGTGGCACCACCGCCCAGGCCACCGTTGAAGGCCTTGAGCGTGCCTTCTATACCCAGGCCACCGACCAGCCCCCCGATCAGGGCGCCAATGATCAGGGCGATGACCACGTGCACCCGCGACAGGCTGAGTATCAGCATGATGCCGACCGCGGCAATCACTGCATTCATGGTTTGGCTTTCCTCGTAGCTGCAGGCAAAAAAGCGCGCACTCTGACGCAGTGGGGTGCAGATGTCAAAACCGCCATGTCGCGGCAGATTACGCGGGGGCGGGATTTTAAATTGAATGGTTGAATAAAGAAAAAGAGGGGGTGGCCGATATAGGCGGATATGGCGGGGACTGAGAGGTGCCTGCCTTGAGGTTTTTTGTGCTCTGGAGATCGAGCGCCGCGCGGGCGGCGCATCGCGAAGCGCTTGCCTTGGGATCTTCAGCGCCATTGAGACCGAGCGCCGCCCGCGCGGCGCTTCGCGAAGCGCTTGCCTTGGGATCTTTAGCGCCCTTGAGATCGAGCGCCGCCCGCGCGGCGCTTCGCGAAGCGCTTGCCTTGGGATCTTTAGCGCCCTTGAGATCGAGCGCCGCCCGCGCGGCGCTTCGCGGGGCAAGCCCGCTCCCACATTTGTTGCAACGTGCCGTTCCAGTCAGGCCATGGTTGTCCGCCTTGGCGCATGACTAAAGACAGGTGAGGCGGCAGCAGTGCCAGCCGAAAGACCCCGTCGAGCCACCAAGGCTAACAACTATGGCCTATCAGGCCATGGCACGTTGCAACAAATGTGGGAGCGGGCTTGCCCCGCGAAGCGCCGCGCGGGCGGCGCTCGATCTGCGAAACACTAAAAACCTCAAGACAGGCACCTCCCAACGCCCAACGCCCAACGCCAAACCCTTACTGCCAAAAAAAAGGGATTCCCCCTCATGCCTCTGCGACAACTTTCCATCCAGTGGAAGATCACCCTGCTCGCCGGTCTGTGCCTGGCCGGCATCGTCAGCCTGCTCGTCGGCCTTTCGCTGTACCGAATGGACCACAGCTCGGACCTGGTCAAAGCCAGCAGCATGCAAATGCTCAGCGAGGCCGCGCAGGCGCGCATCGAGTCGCAGGGCGAGGTTCAGGCCTTGAACATCCGCCGCCAGTTCATGGATGCCTACCAGTACGGTGCCGGCTTCGCCCGCCAGGTGCTGTTCCTGCGTGAGCAGGCCCAAAAACGCTACCTGGACGCCTTCGACTTGCGTGAGGACATGACCCGCCAGGTGCGCGCCGCCCTGCAGGCCAACCCCGATTTACTCGGCCTGTCGCTGGTGTTCGAACCCAATGCCCTGGATAACAAGGACAGCCTGTTCACCGGCCAGGCGGAACTGGGCAGCAACGAAACCGGGCGCTTCGCCCTCTACTGGGCACAGCCGCGCGCAGGCCAGCTGACCGCCATGGCGCTGCCCGAGCACGACATGGCCAACACCGAGATCGGCCCCAGCGGCCAGCCCGCCAACACCTGGTGGGTGTGCCCGCGCAGCAGCGGCAAGGTCTGCGTGGTGGAGCCGTACTTCTACGACATCGACGGCCAACGCGTGCTGATGACCAGCATCGTGTTCCCGCTGGCGGTCAACGGCAAGGTGATCGCCACCCTCTCCATCGACATCAACCTCAACAGCCTTCAGGCCCTGAGCCAGGAGGCCAGCCGCGGCCTGTACGAAGGCCGCACCACGGTCGGCATCCTCAGCCCCGTGGGCCTGCTGGCCGGTTACAGCGCTGACGCCAGCAAGCTGGCCCAACGTTTTGACCAGGTCGACCCGCGCAACGGCGCCGAACTGGTGCGCACGCTGGCCGAAGGCAAGCTGAGCGTGCACCACGATCAGCAGCGCCTGAAAGTGCTCGCCGCCTTCCAGCCGATCCCCGGTGCGCAACCTTGGGGTGTACTGCTGGATGTGCCGGAAAACGCCCTGACCGGCCCGGCCGAGGCACTCAAGCAAGAGCTGGATGCCCTGAACACCAGCGGCACCCTGCTGGAGCTGGGCCTGGGCCTGGCTGCGGCAATCGCCGGCCTGTTGCTGGTGTGGTTGATGGCGCGTGGCGTGACCCGGCCGATTCTCGGCGTGGCGGCAATGCTCAAGGACATCGCCAGTGGCGAAGGTGACCTGACCCGCCGCCTGACCTACGACAAACGTGACGAACTCGGCGAACTGGCCGGCTGGTTCAACCGTTTCCTGGACAAACTGCAGCCGACCATCGCCGAGGTCAAACGCTCGGTGCAGGCTGCGCGCGGCACCGCCGACCAGTCGTCGGCGATTGCCACCGAAACCAGCGCCGGCATGGAGCAGCAGTATCGCCAGGTCGACCAGGTGGCCACCGCCTCCCACGAGATGAGCGCCACCGCCCAGGACGTCGCCCGCAGCGCCTCCCAGGCCGCACAGGCTGCACGCGACGCCGACCAGGCAACCCGTGAAGGCCTGGCGGTGATCGACCGCACCACGCGCAGCATCGATGCCCTGGCCGCGGACATGAGCAATGCCATGGCCGAAGTCGAAGGGCTTGCGCAGAACAGCGAGAAGATCGGCTCGGTACTGGAGGTGATCCGCTCGATCGCCGAGCAGACCAACCTGCTGGCGCTCAACGCCGCCATCGAAGCCGCCCGCGCCGGTGAGGCCGGCCGTGGTTTTGCGGTGGTCGCCGATGAAGTACGCAACCTGGCCCAGCGGACCCAGGAGTCGGTGGAAGAAACCCGTCAGGTTATCGAAGCCCTGCAGGCCGGCACCCGCGAAGTGGTAGGCGCGATGGACAACAGCCACCGCCAGGCCCAGGGCGGCGTGGAACAGGTGGGCCAAGCCGTCACCGCGCTGCAGCGCATCGGCCAGGCAGTGACGGTGATCAGCGACATGAACCTGCAGATCGCCTCGGCGGCCGAGGAGCAAAGCGCGGTGGCCGAGGAGATCAACAGCAATGTCGCGACCATCCGCGATGTGACCGAGTCGCTGTCGGGGCAGGCCAACGAATCGGCGCGGGTCAGCCAGTCGCTCAACAGCCTGGCCAACCAGCAGCAAGCGTTGATGGATCAGTTCCGGGTCTGACCCTGGGGCGCGCAGTCGTCGCCGCAGAAGCCATCGTCCGGCAGGTGGAACCTGCCGGCCTGCAGGATCTGATCGAGCAGCATCAAGGCGCCCAGTACGTTTGGCCGGGCGCCCATCGGCAGCTTGTCACTGGCAGGCAAGGTGGCATCCTTGTAGCCCGACTGCATCACCAGCAGGTGCATCTGGTTGGCATTCAGGTACAGGTGGTGCTGTTCGATGGCGTAGGACTGGATCAAGGCCAAGGCTCCGGTCACCAGCGGTGTGGCGCTGGAGGTACCGCCATAGTTGTCGGTGTAGTCACGGTCGTGGCCGTCCTTGTCTTGCAGTGCGCCGTAACCCAGCGTCGCGACACTGTTCCCCCACCCATTGAGCATACGGTACCGGTAGTTGTAGTTGGAGTACTGATGCGGCTTGCCATCCCAGGCATGGCAAGCCCCCACCAGAATCGCGTCGGCGTCGCCGTGGTCGTCGAAGTAACGCCACTGCTCCAGATCCACCCCATAGCCTGCGGTCGTGCCAGCGCTGTCATCGCCCACGCTCGTACCGTTACTCGCTGCATTGAGCACCACAGCGCCACGCTGGCTCAGCGACCGGGTGACCTCCCACCAGGTCCTGTCGTGCAGCGAGGGCAAGAAGGTGCCCAATACGTTGAGGTTGGCCGTCTGCCGGTTGACGGCAACGATGTCTCCAGCCCTTGTATAAGCCAGCAGTTTTTTCAGCGTTTGTGAGTAGCTGCGCGCATCCGTTGCCCGATTGTCATACAGAAACAGCTCAGCCGCATGGCACACACCGGTCATGCCGAATCCGTTGTTCCGTGCCAACAGCACACCCACCGATGCGGTGCCGTGATCTGGATCGCTGTTGACCGATGGCGGGATAAACTTCAACTTCGGGTTGCCACGCAAGTCTTCATGGTTGGCATGCAGGCCGCCATCGGAAAAATGCACCCGTGCACCCTTACCCTCCACGCCAGCCTCCCAGGCTCTGCGAACGTTCAAGCCTTGGTACCTGCCATCAGGTGCGTCCAGATAATGCTGCAAAGCTTCAAAGTCCGGTGTCGGCTGCGATTCCTCGAAAGCATTGGTACCCTTGAAATACGCAGCCCCCGTGAGCAGCGTGGCAATGACAGCTGCAGCCCCGGCCAGCAGCAGATTGCCCGGTTCGATGTGCGGAGGCACAAACGCCGTGGCTTCGACGTAATCCAGTGCCTCAAGGGTCTGGATCAAGGCCACGAACGTGTCGTTGAGCATGCTGTGAGGCTGCTCGATCCAGTAATGGTTGGCAAGCACGTGAAAGCGCTCATCCTCTCGCTCTTGCTGGTCCAGAAACGGCTGCACATCCACCAGCTCCCGTAGCCCAGGCCAGCGCCTTGCCAATAACGAAGTGGCATCAGGTTCCAGGTCGGCCATCAGCCGCGCGTACCCGCCTTCACCAAACACCACGATCAACGCCGGGTAACGCTGGCCCTCCGGGCGATACGGGAATGCACTTGCTGCCTGCACGGTTCGCTTGCGCCGCGTGTAGGTTGAAGGCAGCGGCACACTGTCGAGGAGGCGACGGGTCAGTTCGCCTTGGCTGATGTCAATGACCAGAGGCTCTGGATGCAGTGTGGCATCCGCGTCGGCACCCAGGTTGAGCTTGAGGATTTCGCTGTCCACCAAAGTAATCTGCGGTCGGACCCGGTAGCTGCCCGCCGCCGCCGCGCAGCTCAAGGTGGCCGGGCAACCGTGGTTGGCGACTTTGCCGCTACTCACCTGCGAGGCCACAGTACTGCCGTCGAGGAGGACCACGCCTTCGGTGTCCACGCGCTCCAGCAGGTAATGAATGGACTTGACCTTGTTCAGGTCGTCACCGCTGCAACGCACATGAAAATGCCCATCGAAGGTGAAGTTGCGGTAGTACACAAAATCCAGATTCAAGCTCATCTCGTACTCCTGTCGTCTCGACTGGCCCGGCGATTGCGGGCGGGCGCCAAGCCTTCCATCCAGTACCGCTCATGGACAGACAGAAGCTGTTCCGCAGCTGCCGCCAAGGCGCCGGGATGCCGTCGGCTACACTTGCCCGGCACACCGAGTGACAACCCTCGAGGTCCCGATGAAGAAAATTCCAACGCTGCTGGCCGGCCTGCTGCTGGCCGCAGGCCTGGCCAGCACCGACAGCGCCGCCTCGGCCGAAGCGCGCGCCCCCATCCACTTCGGCGCCATCAACTGGGAAAGCGGCGCGCTGACCACCGAGATTCTGCGCCTGATCGTCGAACACGGTTACGGCTACCCCACCGACACCCTCCCCGGCAGCACCGTGAGCATGGAAGTGGCGCTGGCGCGCAATGACCTGCAGGTGGTGGCTGAGGAATGGGCCGGGCGCAGCCCTGCCTGGGTCAAGGCCGAAGAGGCGGGCCAGGTATTCGCCCTGGGCGACACGGTGAAAAACGCCGAAGAAGGCTGGTGGGTACCGGCCTACGTGATCAAGGGCGACCCGGCGCGCAACCTCAAGCCACTGGCGCCGGACCTGCGCAGTGTCGACGACCTCAAGCGCTACCCTGAGGTGTTCAACGACCCGGAAGCGCCTGGCAAAGGCCGTTTCCTGAACAGCCCCAGCGGCTGGACGTCGGAGATCGTCAACAGCCAGAAACTCAAAGCCTACGGGCTCGACGGCCTGTACACCAACTTCCGCAGCGGCACCGGCGCGGCGCTGGATGCTGAAGTCGAATCGTCGATCCGCCGTGGTAAACCTGTACTGTTCTACTACTGGAGCCCAACCCCGCTGATTGGCCGCTACGACCTGGTACGGCTGCAGGAACCTCCCTTCGATGCCCAAGCCTGGGCGACGTTGACCGACCCGAAGAACCCGAACCCGCGGGGCAGCCAGTCGTTGCCAGCGAAGCTGTCGATCGGCGTGTCCAAGGCATTCAAGGAGAATTACCCGGAGCTGGTGGCGGTGTTCGAAAAGGTAGACCTGCCGATCGACCGCCTGAACAAGGCCCTGGCCGAGATGAACGACAAACGCCTCGCGCCCGAGAAGGCCGCCCAAGCTTTCATGCGCAACAACCCGGATGTATGGAAAGCCTGGTTACCAGCTGAGGTCGCGACCAAGGTTGCCCAAGCCCTTTGATTTCACTGCTGCCATGCAAAAGCACTGCACCCCCCTTTGGGAGCGGCCTTGTGTGGCGAAAGGGGCGCATCGCGCCCCCGGCAGGCTTCAGAGAACCTCGACCACAGCCACTAAAAACAAAAAAAAGAATAACAATATGAATTCTTATTCTTTTTTTTAACATATGGTTTTGCTCTATAACTCCTCCAACTGTATAGCCGCCAACACCTGGCCAACTGTCTGCAGCGCAACACCCGATCAACACTCAACGCCCACAAGGCAACACCGGTAGCTGCCCGTAAAAGCACGCAACCTGTTGATCCCTATCAGAATTAAAAATCGGCACGACGATTGCTCAAGCAAAGTCCCGCTTATTCAACCGGAGACCTGCCATGAGCGCCCCACTGAATGTCGTAGCCCTGTCCGGCGGCACTGCCCGCCCGTCGCGCACCCTGACGCTGACTGAAGCGATCCTTGCCGAACTGGGCCAGCACCTGAACATCAAGCCGCACCTGATCGAGCTGGGCGACATCGCCCGCCCTCTGGGTGGCGCACTGTGGCGCAGCGAACTGCCCGATACTGTCGAACAACAGCTGCGCCTGGTGGAGAAGGCCGACCTGTTGGTCGTTGCCACACCGGTCTACCGCGGCAGCTTCCCCGGCCACTTCAAGCACCTGTTCGACCTGATCGGCCAGGACGCGCTAGTCGACACCCCAGTGCTGCTCGCCGCCACCGGCGGCAGCGAACGCCACGCACTGGTACTGGATCACCAGTTGCGCCCGTTGTTCAGCTTCCTGCAGGCCCTGACCCTGCCGATAGGCGTGTATGCCAGCCAAGCCGAGCTGGCTGACTACCGGGTGTCCAGCGACGCCCTGAGCGCCCGCATCCGCCTGGCTGCCGAGCGTGCCGTCCCCCTGTTCGGCGCGCACCACGCGCTGCGCAAGAGCGCCTGAGGAGCGGCCATGAATGCATCTGTGAATCCAGCCCAACGCCCTGCCCTGGCCATCGCCAGGGAACTGGCCGGGCAGTTCGCCCAGAGCGCCGTCGAGCGTGACGAGCGCGGCGGCAGCCCCAAGGCCGAGCGCGACGCCCTGCGCCACAGCGGCCTGCTGTCGCTGGCGATTCCGCAGGCCTTCGGCGGCCAGGGCGCCAGCTGGCGCGACACGTTCGAGGTGGTGCGCGAGTTCGCCCGCGTCGACAGCTCCATCGCCCACGTATTCGGTTTCCATCACCTGATGCTGGCCACCGTCCGCCTGTTCTCGCGCCCCGATCAATGGCAGCCGTGGTTTGAACAGACCGCGCGCAAACACTGGTTCTGGGGCAATGCCCTGAACCCGCTGGACACTCGCACGGTGGTCAAGCACTTCGATGGCTGGTGCGAGTTCTCGGGCAAAAAAAGCTTCTGCTCCGGCGCCAGCGATTCGGAAATGCTGATTGCCTCGGCAGTGGACGAACGCGCCGGGGGCAAGCTGTTGATCGCCGCGATCCCCAGCGGGCGCACCGGCATCACCCTGCACAACGACTGGAACAACATCGGCCAGCGTCAGACCGACAGTGGCAGCGCCACCTTCGAGCGGGTGCGGGTCGAGCATAACGAACTGCTGCTGGACCCAGGCCCGCTGAGCACCCCGTTCGCCGCCTTGCGCCCGCTGATTGCCCAGCTGCATTTTGCCAACCTGTTCCTCGGCATCGCCGAAGGGGCGTTCGACGAAGCGCGCCAGTACACCCTCAAGGAAAGCCGGCCGTGGTTCCGCTCCAGCGCAACCAGCACCGCGCAGGACCCTTACGTGCTGCGCCACTACGGCGAGTTCTGGGTCGGCCTGGAAAGCGTACGGCTGCTGATCGAGCGCGCCGCCAACCAGCTCGACAGTGCCTGGGCCAAGGAGCAGGCGCTGACCGCCGAGGAGCGTGGCGACCTGGCCTTGGCCATCGGCACCGCCAAGGTCGCGGCCACCCGCCACGGCCTGGACATCTGCAACCGCTTGTTCGAGGTGACCGGCGCCCGCGCCACCCACGCCTCGCTGCGCTTTGATCGCCACTGGCGCAACCTGAGGACGCAAACCCTGCACGACCCGGTGGATTACCGTATCCACGAGCTCGGCGAGTGGGCCCTCAGCGGCAAGCGCCCTGCCCCATCCTTCTATT
>Ga0213824_1000317_pt1 | contig 40322 bp, 48 predicted proteins | sample MC6MC0906MG_FD_179892 | JGI IMG/M metagenome (GOLD analysis project Ga0213824, IMG submission 179892) | Enriched soil aggregate microbial communities from Iowa State University, Ames, United States - MC6-MC0906-MG | ecosystem: Environmental > Terrestrial > Soil > Unclassified | place: USA: Iowa...
TAATTAAATTGACATAAATTGTCCCCTTCCCTTGACCATCATATGATGGTCTTATTTTTTATTCTCTCTACCTTTTCTTACTTAAAACTCCCTTTCCCTTTCACTCTATTTACACATCAAAGTCACACCTATCTTTTATAGTATATGTATCGAAGCTGTTCCTCCCTAATTTATAAGACATTCCCCAGTGTCTTGAATAGCTTCCATCCCTAATTAAATTGACATAAATTGTCCCCTCCCTTTGACCATCTTTTATATGATGGTCTTATTTTTTTATTTTCTTATCCCTATTTCTCAGCAGAAATACCTGTTTCACAATTTTATAAAAACAACATTATTCACGGTGTCTTCGTATATGGTGGCTTATTAAAAAGATTGGCAAAAGAAAGTATTATTCATGTCTTTAAACATTTCGGACCGGTAATGGCAATTGGATTTAGTACATCTAGCTCTAATATGCATCTCTTCCATTTGCTATGAAAACCGCACAAGAAAAACTTGGCGTTCCAAAAGCGATAAGCTCTTTTGTACAACCACTAGGTGCAACGATTAATATGAATGGCACTGCCATTATGCAAGGTGTGGCAACTGTATTTATCGCTCAAGTGTACGGAGTTGAACTTACATTAGCACAATTAGCCATGGTCGTATTAACTGTCGTACTAGCTAGTATCGGCACTGCTGGTGTACCGGGTGTTGGACTTGTAATGCTTACGATGGTTTTAAATCAAGTAAACCTACCAGTAGAAGGTATTGCTTTAATTATCGGTATTGATCGCATCCTAGATATGTCTAGAACAGCTGTAAATATTTCCGGTGATGCAATTTGCGCAATGATTGTCGCAAAATCAGAAGAAAAATATAATACAGATCAATCAGCAGCATCTTAAATCAAAAAAGGAGTGAATAATTTCACTCCTTTTTTGATTTGCTTCCTTTTTTCGAACGATATTCTTTTCCTTTGTTATCATTACCTGTTTCAAATTCAGTACTAAACTCCTGCTGGAATTGCCCTGATTTCGGTGAACCTTGATTTCCGCTACCTTTACTACCATTACGATTCGTCATATTTCTGCCTCCTTCCTTTACTAGTAGTATGGTACATATTTTCTTTTTTATAATCTTTTATATACGAAAGAAGACCTTTCCTATATAAGGAAGGCCTTCTTTGTCATTACGTAAGCGTTTTCTTACTTTTAATTATTTAAATAAGTTTTTTAGAAATAGATATCATTATATTCATTTCTTCTTCTGAAAGTGCGGAGAATCTTTCTTGTAAATATTTCTTTTTCTCCCCTTCCATTTTCGCAACTAAATCTTTCCCTTGTTCTGTAATCTCCAAATATACAACTCGGCGATCTGACGTAGAGCGTGAACGAGTTACAAAACCTTTATTAATTAATTTTTCTGTAACAGCTGTAATATGACTATTCGACACATTTAACTCATTAGCTACACGTGATACCATTTCTTTATTCGTACGATTCAATATTCTAAGGACGATGAACTCATTCCACGGTATGTAACCACCAAATATTTTTCCAATATCATTACGCAACGTGCGGAACATAGCAAAAACATTTGTCGATAGTTCTTCCATTAATTGCTCTCGATTTTGAGACAACTTTGACAGCCCCTTTTATTTCATTTAGTTAAATAAAAACCTTATTAATAATTTTATATGAAATCTTACTTTTTGTCACCTTATTTTCCCATAATTCGTAGTTTTTTAATAGATATTTCATGGTACAATGAAATTAATTTTCCAGAAAAAGGAGTTGAGATAATGAGTGAAGAAGACAAACTTTCTAATCTCAGTCTAAAAGATAAGACTATTATTATTAGTGTTGTTATTCTTATTCTCATTATATTCTTTGCATTTATATTCTTTGTATATGTAGGAATCTTTCAAATTACAGGTATAGAATATTCATCAAGAACAGCTCTACTACTCTTTTTTTTACTTATTCTTTTATTAGATGGTATTACATATTTTATATTCATTTTCTTTAAAGCGCTCCTACATCCAATGATGACAAGTATGCCCAATTGGCTCTCAATTGCTCTGCTCTCTATAATTGAAATTACGTTAGATTGGTTTGTCATACATACCGCCGATGACTGGATAGAGAGTGTACAAATGTCCAACATAACTGAATTATGTGTCGCACTATTCCTTTACACACTAAATAAATTATTTAGTGATAAGAAAGAGTAAGAATACAAGCTTTTCTATATAAAAATTGGTACAATAAAAACAAATCATACTAAAGAGGTGTTACTTATGAACTTACTACAATGGGCTGATAAAGGTATGTCCTTTGATACATATGTGAATGAAATGAAAGTAAATCAATATGAGCTACTGCACATTTACAATAACTTTTTAATTCCAAACGAATTACTTCCTGTACTAGAAGAACGCCAAAATGATGGCTGGCGTGTTATCGTATTAACAGCTGATTGGTGTGGTGACGCTCTTTTATGCGTACCTGTTATGAAACGAATTTCTGAAGTTGCAAATATTGATATGTCATTATTAATTCGTGATGAAAACTTAGAATTAATGGATCAATATTTAACAAATGGAACAGCACGTGCGATTCCAATCTTTATTTTCATTGATAAAGATGGAAATGAACAAGCCGTTTGGGGACCACGCGCTCCAAAAGTACAAGAATTAGTAACTTCAATGCGCGCTACACTGCCTGAAAAAGAAGATCCAACATTCGAGGAAAAACAAAAAGAAATGTACGCTAATTTCCGTGCTACATTAGCTGATGATACTTCTCTTTGGGAGCACGTAATGGAAAGCATGATTGAAAAAGTAGTAAAATAAAAAACATGCCGAATTCGGCATGTTTTTTATTTTACTAAATTATAATCCTTTTTTCTGAGAATATACAGCATCTATGCACTCTGCTAAACGTTCCATTTCACCCATGTATATTCCACGTGTCATCCACCCAGTCAACTTGTACATAATCTTATATAAAAAATTCTTCGGTTCGAATTCTACGATTAAAGTAAGCGATGTACCTTCTTCATCCTCTTCTAACATATAAGTTACAGCTGTATAACCTTGCTTCATCTCACATCCAACTGAAACGATATACGGTTCATCATACTCTAAAATTTCCGCCTCAAATTCATATATTTTCTTCCCCATCTTTTGCACAGATATATATTTGTCACCTTCACGAGGGTTTTCAACATCTACATTTGAAGGATACCTATTTTCTACCATAAAGGTACTCCATTCTAGTATTTTCTCGTCATTGTGTACATAATCAAATACAACATCAATTGGTGCTGGAATTACTATTTCTATTGCAAAACTCACTAAATTGCCCCTCTCAAATACCCTATCGTTTTTCTTAAAATTATTATAATGAAATCATTATGACATATTTCACATGGTGAAATACAAGTAATTGAAGGTAAAAGTTTCATTTTTCTCTCGCTATAAAAAAAATCCCCTATAGAATAGACTTTTTTTCAAATGTCTATTCTATAGGGGATTGCTGACAATTTATTCTTACATAATGAAGAAATAGAATACCGCAGCTAAAACGAAACGGTAATAAGCGAACGGTGTTAGTTTTACACGAGCTAATAATTTTAAGAATGAAACGATTGCAAGCAACGCAACAACAAATGCTGTAATAAATCCAGTTGCAAATAACGTTATATCAGCCGAGCTTAATATATCCCAGCTTTTAATTAAATCTAAGCCACTTGCAGCTACCATCATTGGCACCGCTAAAATGAACGTATATTCAGCTGCCGCTGTATGCGAAACGCGAGCTAACAAACCACCACTTATTGTCGATCCAGAACGAGAAAATCCTGGCCAAAGTGCTAAACATTGGAACATTCCAATTGTAAATGCTTGCTTATATGTGATTTCATCTAACGTTCTTGCTGTACTTGGTTTTGAAAACTTCTCAGCAACAATCATTAAAATACCACCAGCTACTAAGCTAATAACAACCGGTCCTGGACCGAATAAAACTTCTTTAATTGTACTATGGAATAATACACCAAGAATTCCGGCAGGGATCATCCCGATAATAATATGTAATAAATTTAACGATGGCCCATCTGTTACTTTCCCTATTCCAACCAATGACCATAGACGCTTCCAAAATATAACAACAACTGCTAAAATCGATCCCAATTGAATAACAACTTCGAAAACTTTCGCTCTCTCATCGTCGAATCCAATTAAATGACCTGTTAAAATCATATGTCCTGTTGATGAAACTGGTAGAAACTCTGTTAAACCTTCAACAGCACCCATGATTAATCCAATTAACCAATCAGCCACAAGTAGTGCCTCCTTAATAACGAATATGTAATTTTTTCACACCTTATCATAATACCTTATCCCTTTTCAAAGTGCATCCTTTTTTTATTGATTTCATTTGTTGTATACGCGTATTTCTTTTCTATTTTTCGATTAAATTGTATGATAGTAAGAGTTTGTTTTTTACGTTGAAAGGGGATTTTATGAAAGAAACTACTTCATTCTCACAAAAGTTAAAGCAATTCGTATTACTCTTTTTCCCGATTTTTGTAACGCAAATGTCATTATTCGCGATGAGCTTTTTTGATACGACGATGTCAGGACATGCAAGTCCTACTGATTTAGCGGGTGTCGCTATCGGAACAAGTATATGGCTTCCAGTTAGCACGGGATTAACAGGTATTTTAATAGCTACTACTCCTATTGTTGCACAGCTCGTTGGATCAAAGAAAAAAGAGGACGTTCCCCACGTTGTCATACAAGCAGTATATTTAGCAATTTGTGCTAGTTTCGCTGTTATCCTTATCGGATTCTTCACTGTTTCACCTATTTTAAATGGCATGCAATTAGAAGAACCTGTAGAACGTATTGCAGCACAATTTTTAAGTATTATCGCGATTGGAATTATCCCTTTATTCACTTACACCGTCTTACGTGGATTTATTGATGCATTAGGAAAAACTCGAACAACGATGATTATTACATTACTATCATTACCAATTAACGTAGTATTAAATTATTTATTAATTTTTGGTAACTTTGGCTTTCCAAAACTTGGTGGTGTTGGTGCAGCAATCGCTTCTGCAGCAACATATTGGTGTATTTTAATTATTACAGTCATTATTATTCGTACGAAAGAGCCTTTCGCTTCTTTCAATATCTTTAAACAGTTATACCGCCCTTCCCTTACAAGCTGGAAGGAATTCCTGAAACTTGGTGTCCCTATCGGATTTGCTATCTTTTTTGAAACAAGTATTTTCGCTGCGGTAACACTTATGATGAGTAATTTTAGTACGACAACAATTGCAGCACATCAAGCAGCTATGAACTTTGCTTCCTTGTTGTATATGACCCCTTTAAGTTTAGCAATGGCAATGACGATAGCCGTTGGATTTGAAGTCGGAGCAAAACGATACAATAATGCGAAGCAATATGGATTTATCGGAATTGGTTTAGCTCTTGCTTTTGCTCTTTTATATTCAATCCTTCTCTATTTCTTTGATGATGAAATTGCTTCTATTTATACGACAGATGCAAATGTCCACCATTTAGCAAAAGAATTTCTTATCTTCGCGATTTTATTTCAAATTTCAGATGCGATTGCAACTCCAGTACAAGGAGCACTTCGTGGTTATAAAGACGTAAATGTGGCCTTAATTATGACATTAATCGCCTATTGGGTAATAGGTCTACCTCTTGGCTACATATTAGCAACTTATACTGATTGGGCAGCGAAAGGGTATTGGATTGGTCTTATTATCGGTCTAGCATTTGGAGCAATCTTCCTGCTTATCCGTCTCTTTCAAGTTCAGAGAAAATATACAACGCAAAGCAGCCGCTAATGATATAGCGGCTGTTTTCTTCATGCATATTTTTTCTTGTAACGTGTAACATAATGAAAAAGAAAGGTGGATACATATGGACGAAAAACAAAAGAAACAATCATTCGATGAAGAATTCGCCCCTGAAATTTCACCTGGATATCGGCAAGATGTACATAAGCCACCGAAATATAAAAACACCTCTTTTTTAATGGGCATTACCATTTTTGCAGCTGTATTACTCGTACTCATTATTTTCGTCTATTTTTAATGAAAGGTGGCTTATTATATGAAGAAACAAGGATCTAATCGTTCAAAAAGAACTGTTAAAACAGAAAAAGGATATGCAGGAGATTCTGTTCATACACTAAAACAAGTGGAGCAAGGAAACTTATACATCGCTCAAAAAGAACTTGGGCAACAAAATGAAAATCTTTAAAGTCCCTCTGCTTCTAGAGGGTTTTTTATTGTACATACTGCTTTTGCTCCAGCACCATAAATATATTATTAACCTTTACAATTTTCATGTCATAATTTAATTTCATTTCACTTCTCTTACCATTTTCAGTACCAGCAACGTACGCTACAGCATGATAGCGAAAACTCTCATCCGTCACTTCACGTATCTCCTCGTTTGTAAATTTATACTCTAAATTCCGAAAACGATTTGGATAATAATTTTTCATTAATTGTTCATGCCCTCTATTTACAAATAGCTCTTCGCTTTTTATCTTCACATCTTCTTTATTATCAAACTCAAACACTGATAGTTGCGCTGTCACAAAGTGCTCTCCTATCATTTTCATTTCTTTATCAGTTAAAATTTCTATACCCTTGTTCTTTATTTCCTGATTTAACTCGTACTGATCTATCGGTTTAAAGGTAGCAAAAACCGTCTCTTTATATGACCAAAACAAACCAAAAGCGATACATATAGAAATAATTAATATTCTTTTCTTCGTAATACACACCAACCTTCCTTCAAATTATAATTATAGATTACCGCAAAGAAAGAATATTCTGATATTATAAAGTGGAATAATTTAACTTTCACTTAGAAATGAGGAATACCTATGAACTATTACAAACAATATATAAAACAAGCCCTACCTGACCTTTCTATACATTCATATAAGCAAAATGAAAAAGGCTGGGATAATATAGCGGTTATTATAAATGACGATCTACTCTTTCGTTTCCCGCGAAAACTTGAATATGCAAAGCGAATTCCATTAGAAAAAGAACTATGCACCATTCTTCCTCATTCATTACAAAGAATCGAAATTCCTAAGTATCACCTATTGTATAAGAATGATTGTGATACTGTTCCATTTTGTAGCTATTATCCTCTCATTCATGGTAAACCGTTAAAAACTGAAATAGTTGCCAAGTTAGAGAAAAAAGAACTTGAAGTAATTATTACACAATTAGCCACTTTCCTTGCGACTTTACATAGTATTCCTTTAAAAAGTGTTGAAACGCTGGGATTCCCTATCGAAAAAACACTTCCCTACTGGAAAGAGCTACAAACAAAATTAAATCAATATCTTACTAACAGTTTTACTCCATTACAGAAATCAGCCTTAAATCGTTTATTCGAAAATTTCTTTGCCAATATAGCTAAATCTACCTTTCAAAATACAATCATTCATGCTGACTTTACACATCATCACATTTTATTTAACAACCTCAACAAAACCATTTCAGGTGTTATCGATTTTGGAGATGCCCAAATTGGCGATCCCGCTTTTGATGTTGCTGGACTATATTATGATTTCGGTCATGAGTTTACTACATCTGTATATGAACAATACAGTGTACTTGTTTCTCACCACGATCCATTACTCATTCACCGCATCACTACCTTTTATCAATACAGCCCTTTACTACATAACCTTATTTATAACATTGAGACAAATAACGAAATGGAATTAAACAAGAGTAAAGAACAATTGAAAGCAATATTACAGGGATGAGATTAAATTCTCTCCCTATATTCTCTCTCTTCATACATCATTAACTTTTTATCCATTTCAACAATGACTTGATACAGTTGAAACGCTTGTAAAATTTGCAGTTGAATTCCAAAAGGAGCATTCTGTTCTTTTAACCATTGAAATACTTTCGTTTCATCTTTCATTGATTATTCCTCCCTTTATTAAAATCTGCTACAAATATACCGTAAATGATGAAAAGCTTTTCATGTCAATAACAAAAAAGGATGCAAAATTGCATCCTTTAATGTACGATATTTTTCTTCTGCTTCGCTTCTTTCTTTACTTCTTCCCTTTGGCATTCACTACGAAAGGCACAGCTCATGCACTCAGAACGATAATTACGCTCTGTGTAGTGTTCAGGTTGTTGCAGCATTTCTTTCATTCTAAATAAATCATCCATTCCAGTTATAATATCTTCCTGTTTTGGAATGTACTCATACTTAGTTCCTTCTATTAAATTAATAACTTCGATTTTTCCAGGAAGAATGCCGAAAGCTTTATAACTAAATACAGTCATTAGCTTCTGACAAAGAGCAAGCATTTCTTCATTCGCATCGACAACATACTTTTTAATTACAAATGACTCAGTACTCCACTCACCAACTTCAAACGTCAATGAAATATGAACACCTAACTCTTCCATATATGTTTGAAACTTCTCATATAAAAATAACGGCGGTGCCTGACTCTCATCTCGTTCAACAAATTGTAATAAGTGATCTGTTAACTTCGCTAAAACAATATAGTACTCTGTTTTAGAAGCAAACATATTAACTTTTACTTTTTTCCAATATTTTTCTATTAGTATTAAAAGTACAATTTTCGTTTGTTGGCCCGCTGGTAGTGTGTAATACTCATTAATAATTTGATTCACAATCATTTGTGCTATTTGCCCCCATTCAAATGAAGATGGTTCTCTTCTTTTTATATGACGGAAATAAAATTTATGTGGACAACGCATAAAATCATACAAATGATAATCTGTCATCGTTTTGATTGCGATTTTCTCATGCACTTGCTCTTCATCTCCCTTCTGCCATTAAGAAAGATGTTTTACAAATTCAGCTCCAAACTGTAAACATTTTTCTACATCTTCATCTTCTGGCGTTAATTCTACTTTTAATCCTTCTAACAGAACTGCTGCTCCGCGCTCCTGTAGCTTTTCTATTAAAATATCAACCGCTACACCGTATTTCGGATAAGCCGAGTCACAAGAACCGAATGCTGCTGCTTTTTTACCAGTTAAGTTAATCGTATCCATTGCATCATAAAAATCTAAAAAATCATCCGGAAGGTCGCCGTCTCCCCAAGTGTAAGCTCCTAAAATAATACCGTCATATTGCTCTAATATAGAAGCTTCTGGTGTATCCATAATATCAATGACTTCAATTTCATTTCCTGTTTCACGGATCGCACCCGCAATATGATCGGCCATTTCCTCTGTATTTCCACTCATACTTGCATAAACCATTACTAACTTACTCAACTGAATCTCTCCCTTTACTATGTATCACTTTTTCTGTTTGACTTGTATTCTTCTCATCTACATATTCAGAACGAATTACATTTCGTTGCCATTCAATATGCTTATCAATATCTTTATTTTTATTTTTTAATCCCCTTCGTAAAAGGTGAAATGTTTTTCTCATTAAAAATTCCTCATCTACCTCATTGATAATAATTATCAATTTCATCTACACACTTAGATTAATTGAAAATGATAATCAAAGTCAATACCTATTTTTAAAAAAATAGTTAAAATGTACAAGCTTGTCCGTTAGCTATTCATATACTATAAATGAGCATAGTTCTTTCTCAGCCCTCTCTGACGGAAAGAAATAAAAGCAACTGCAATAAAGTGCAGTTGCCTTTTTTTATGCTTTATCAGTTTCTAATAGTCTTATAGTCGTCTCTAAAAATAGTTCCACTCCAGTTATTAAAGCCGATTCATCCACATCAAATTTCGGATGATGATGTGGATAACAAGTATCCATATTTGTATTCCCTGTTCCTAATTTAATGAAACAGCCAGGTGCTTTTCTTAAATATGCAGAAAAATCTTCTCCACCCATAGAAGGTTCAAGATGCACAATACGCTGATTTCCGAACAATTTCATCGCGCTTTCTTCTACTATTTTTGTAATGTATTCATTATTAACAACTGGGTCATATCCGTAACGATACGTATATGTATATTCCCCTCCATGTGCTTCTGTAATTCCTTTCACAATTTGCTCAATTTTCTCTTTTGCTTCCGCTCTTAATGTTTGATTAAAAGATCGAACAGTTCCCATTAAAGTTGCTGTGTTTGGAATGATATTATCGGCCATTCCCCCATGAAATTGTGTTACTGACACTACCCTATGCATAAAAGCACTTGTATTTCTTGATACGATATATTGTAAGTTTGTAATAATCTGTGCTCCGATAGCGATAGGATCTATCGTTTCTTCAGGCCGTGCCGCATGACCGCCCTTTCCTAAAATTTCAATTGTAAACACGTCTGGCGCTGCCATCATAGGACCATATACAATTCCTATTTTCCCACTCTCCAATCCAGACATAACATGCAAACCTATTACATAATCAACGCCGTCCATAACACCGGCCTCCACCATTTCTTGTCCGCCACCAGGGTACACTTCCTCTGCGTGCTGAAAGAATAGACGAATCTCACCATCAAAATCTTCCTTTATATTTGATAGCGCCTCTGCTGTACTTAACAAAATAGCTGCGTGAGCATCATGCCCGCATGCATGCATTATTCCTTTATGCACAGACGTATAAGGTTTCCTTGTCTCCTCTTGAATTGGTAAAGCATCTATATCAGCTCGAATCGCAACTACTTTCCCTTGTTGCCTTCCTCTTTTAATTGCTAGCACACTGTACTGCGTTGGTCTCGTTACTTCATAAGAAGAAAATGAGCATAATGTATCATATATAAATTGCGAAGTTTCTTTTTCATAAAACGATAATTCCGGATACTTATGGAAATGCCGTCTCCATTTCATTATATTTTCTTCCGAAATAAGACTCTTCCACACTCTATTCATGATAATTTCCTCCTTTTAATACGATCTAGAAATATAAAGTTTGCTCATTCTCTACCGATTAATAGGGAACAAATATTATGTTTTCGCGTATTCTTATAATCCACTTTTATGTATTCATACAATCCACTTCCTATTTACATGTCAAACCCATTACAAATTGATGCTGAATGTAATATAATTGCTAAGTTAGGGATTTTCTTTTTTAGTATTTAGTGCTAATATCAGAAAAGAGCCTTTTGTCTTATTTTTACCTAAAATGTGGAATTTTGTTTTTTTCACAATAATGTAGGACATGATACCTACAAAGAGCTATTATTTCATTAAGAGAGGGAAAGACATGGAAAGATTAAAAGAGATATGGTCTCGACCACTCACACAATGGGTTGCAAAGACGGTTTATTACCTTGCAATTTTATTTGCATTACTTTGGTTGTATGGATTCCATGATACAAACACAAGTACATTTATTTACAATGAATTCTAGGGTGGGAACGTTATGAAGTTATTAGAACAAATTGAAAAGTGGGCTGCAGAAACGCCTGATCAAACCGCTTTTGTTTGGCGAGATGCGAAAATTACGTACAAACAATTAAAGGAAGATTCTGATGCGTTAGCACATTGGATTTCTTCTGAGTATCCAGATGATCGTTCACCAATTATGGTGTATGGCCATATGCAACCTGAAATGATTATTAACTTTTTAGGATGTGTAAAAGCTGGACATGCTTACATTCCTGTAGATTTATCTATCCCAGCTGATCGTGTACAACGTATCGCTGAAAATTCTGGTGCGAAATTACTTTTATCAGGAACAGAAGTAACTGTAACTGATTTACCAGTTCGCATCGTAAGTGAAGACAACTTAAAAGATATTTTCTTTACTCATAAAGGGAACATTCCAAATCCTGAACATGCGGTAAAAGGTGATGAGAACTTCTACATTATTTACACATCAGGAAGTACAGGTAATCCGAAAGGGGTTCAGATTACTTATAACTGCCTTGTTAGCTTTACAAAATGGGCTGTAGAAGATTTCAACTTACAAACAGGGCAAGTATTCTTAAACCAAGCACCTTTCTCATTCGATTTATCTGTAATGGATATTTACCCATCATTAGTAACAGGTGGTACACTTTGGGCAATCGATAAAGATATGATTGCACGTCCAAAAGACTTGTTTGCTTCTTTAGAGCAATCGGATATACAAGTATGGACTTCGACACCATCTTTCGCAGAAATGTGTTTAATGGAAGCATCTTTCTCTGAGAGTATGCTACCAAACATGAAAACATTCTTATTCTGCGGTGAAGTATTACCAAATGAAGTGGCTAGAAAATTAATTGAGCGTTTCCCGAAAGCTACAATTATGAATACGTATGGTCCAACAGAAGCTACTGTCGCTGTAACAGGTATTCACGTTACAGAAGAAGTGCTTGATCAATACAAATCACTTCCAGTTGGCTACTGTAAATCAGACTGTCGCCTTCTTATTATGAAAGAAGATGGCACGATTGCACCTGATGGTGAAAAAGGTGAAATCGTAATTGTCGGTCCAAGCGTAAGCGTTGGATATTTAGGAAGCCCTGAATTAACAGAAAAAGCATTTACTATTATTGACGGTGAGCGCGCCTATAAAACAGGCGATGCTGGCTATGTTGAAAATGGTCTTCTATTCTATAATGGTCGTCTTGATTTCCAAATTAAGCTTCATGGTTATCGAATGGAATTAGAAGAAATTGAGCATCATCTTCGTGCGTGTTCTTACGTAGAAGGAGCAGTTATTGTTCCAATTAAAAAAGGTGAAAAATACGATTATTTATTAGCGGTTGTTGTTCCTGGTGAGCATTCATTTGAAAAAGAATTCAAATTAACATCTGCAATCAAAAAAGAACTCAATGAGCGTTTACCAAACTACATGATTCCACGTAAATTCATGTATCAATCTTCTATTCCAATGACACCAAATGGAAAGGTAGATCGCAAAAAATTATTGAGTGAGGTTACAGCATGACCGCGTATGGATCATTTTATTTTTTCGCTATAGTGGGCATTTTATTAATACCTACTATCATAGCTGGATTAAAAGGTAAAATGTTGCGTAAATATAATGCCTTTTTAACATTATTAATGCTTGTTATTATCTTCTCTGATAAACCAAAGCAAGCAATAATGTTAGCCGCATTTATTATTTGGCAATATGCCCTTATTAAAGGCTATTTAATTTTAAGAAAACAAAATAATAGTACATTCATGTTTTGTATAGCTGTTATTTTATCAATTTTGCCACTTATTTTGGCAAAAGTCGCACCATTTGTACCTGAATTGCATTTTATTGTTTTCGCAGGTATGTCTTACGTAACATTTAGAGCTGTACAAATGGTCTTTGAAGTTCGTGATAATTTAATTAAAGAACTTTCCTTCTTTAATTTCTGGGAATTCGTTTTATTCTTCCCTGCGATTTCAAGTGGACCTATCGATCGTTACCGTAGATTCCAAAAAGATATCCAAAAGCCGCCTAGTGCTGAGGAATATCAAAAATTACTATATACAGGGCTTAACCGTATTTTCCAAGGTTTTCTGTATAAATTTATAATCGCGCACTTGATAACAACATATTTTGTTAAGGCAGTATTCGCCAATCAAGATACACTTTTATCTAATGTGATTTTTATGTACGCTACTAGCATGCAATTATTCTTTGATTTTGCAGGTTATAGTGCGTTCGTAATTGGTATCAGTTACATGATGGGAATTAAAACTCCAGAAAACTTTAATAAGCCATTCCTTAGTCGTAACATTAAAGACTTCTGGAACCGCTGGCACATGAGTTTATCATTCTGGTTCCGTGATTTCATCTACATGCGTTTCGTCTTTTTTGCAACGAAGAAAAAGTTAATTAAGAACCGTTACACAATTTCGTATATCGGTGCATTTTTAAACTTCTTCATTATGGGAATTTGGCACATCCAAGGAAGCGCTGTTGCTCAGTATGTTATTTATGGTCTCTATCATGCCGCATTGTTTATTTTATTCGATATTTTCGAACGAAAAAACAAGAAGCATAAGTTTTGGCCAAACAATAAATTTACACACGTCCTTGCGATTGTAATTACGTTCCACGTTGTATGTTTCGGTTTCCTAATTTTCTCTGGACACCTTAACAGATACTTTTAATGCACCCTTCTTATTCCATTAAGAAGTTGCACATATAATATATTCGGATATAAAGGAGATTTTAAAAATGGCAGAATTCAAAGAGCAAGTATTAGATATTTTAGAAGAAGTATGTGAAAACGATATTGTGAAAGAAAACTTAGATGTTCAATTATTTGAAGAAGGTATTCTTGATTCTTTCGCTGTAGTATCTTTATTAGTTGAATTCCAAGAGCGTTTAGATATTGAAGTTTCTATTTCTGATTTTGACCGTGACGAGTGGGCTACACCAAACATGGTTATCAAGAAGTTGGAAGAAATCCGATGAACAAAGCAAAATTTGGTCCGATGCTTTTAGCATTGGCCCTTTTTGCTGTATTCTTACTTATTCCAACGCGCTTCCTACTTCCACTTTTAAGTGATGAGAAAGTAGAACAAGCTGCGACTTCTTTAAAAGAAGAAAAGATTCAAAGTATGATTTTACAGCAAAAGATGTTAGCAGATCCGAAATATCTTCCGATGTACGGTTCATCGGAATTCGCACGTATGGATGCTTTCCATCCATCGAATTATTTCAAAGTAAAGCCTGAAGGATTCACACCATTCCTTCTTGGACGCGGTGGAACACAAGACCTTGTACATGTATTAAACTTTGCATCTACAATGGATCAATTGAAAGATAAGAAAATGATATTCGTTCTTTCTCCGCAATGGTTTGTACCACAAGGTATTGATGAAACACACTTTGCGCCTAACTTTTCAAAGCAACAAGGCTATCACTTGCTTTTCAATGATGACTTAAAGCCTGAGATGAAAAAACAAATTGCAAAACGTTTACTAAACTTTGAGATCGTTAAGAAAGAAACTTTACTTAAAATTTCGCTTGAAGGTATCGTTTATGATGATACAAAGCATAAAGTAAAAGCACTTGCTGCTAAACCTTTCGCTTATATTTATCGTAACATTTTAGATCGTAAAGATTTATTTACAGCAATGTTTGATATTAAACCGCATAAAGAAAAACTTGACCCTTCATTAAAACAAATGAACTGGGAAGAGGCTCGTAAACATGCAGATCAAACGGGCGCAGTAGAATCTGGATCGAACGAATATGGTATCGAAGATGATTACTTCAATAGCAAAATTAAGAAGAAATTAAAGCAACGTGAAGGTTACTTAAAAAATGATGCTTATGACCAATCACCGGAGTATGAAGATTTACAAATTGTACTTGATTTATTAAAACAATCTGGTGCAAAACCACTCTTCATTTCTGTTCCTGTAAAAGGTCCTTGGTATGATTACGCTGGCTTCCCGAAAGAAAAACGCGAATTATACTACAATAAAGTTCATGAGCAAATTAAGAAAGCTGGCTACCCAATTGCTGACTTCTCAAATCATGAATATGATAAGTACTTCTTAAAAGATCATATGCACTTAGGTTGGAAAGGCTGGGTTTATATCGATGAGGCCATCCAACAATTTTATAAAGCAAACTAATGAAAAGACCGCTTGAATTATTCAAGTGGTCTTTTTCTATATACATTTTGTAATTGTTCGATTACATTCTCCGATTCATTCATGACACGTTTCACTATGTGCTGAGCTGATTCCGTTCGTGCTAATGATGATGCTTGTCCCGCCCAAAGCGACATATACTCTTCCTTATTTTGTTTCGCTGCTTCTTGGCGTATTTTAGAAGTTAATACATTTTGTACTGGATACATCGGGAGCTCTTCTTCTTTTTCTTCATGTCTCTCTATAAATTCATTCCGAATACCCCGTGCATATTTCCCGGAAAACGAACGGGTTACAGTTGTACTCGTATCTGTACTTTGTAATACGGCCTCTTTATATGCATCATGTGTAATACTTTCTTCACTCGTTAAAAAGGCTGATCCCATTTGAACAGCTTCTGCCCCTAACGCAAATGCCGCAACAAGCCCTTGTCCGTTCATTACACCACCTGCTGCAACAATTGGGATATGAGGTACTGCTGCTACTAATTGCGGAATTAACGCAAACGTACCAATCATAGCATCACGTTCTTTCCCGATAAACGTTCCTCTATGCCCTCCTGCCTCGCTACCTTGCCCAACGATAATATCTATCCCTAACTCAGCAAGTGCTTTCGCTTCCGCTACATGGGTAGCTGTTCCAATAACTTTTATCCCTCTTCTTTTTAATTCATCTATTTCTTCTTTTTCTAACGTTTGAAATGCAAAACTAACGACTGGTACCTTTTCCTCTAATAATACTTGTAATTGCGCTTTATAGCTTTTCGGCAGCTTTAGTGCCTGCTCTCCCTCTATACCTAGTTCTCTATTCACCGCTTCCAGTAATACGTTCGCCTCTTTTACCTTTTCTTCTATCTTGACCTCTTTTGTTAAAAGTAAATTAACACCAAATGGTTTATCTGTTAACTCCCTTATCTTATAAATAGCGTCACGAATTTGTTCTGGGCTCATATAGCCAGCTCCAAGCGTACCTAACCCTCCGCTATTACTTACAGCGGCAACGAGCTCTGGCGTTGTAATAGCACCTGCCATCCCAGCTTGAATGATAGGATTTTTCACTTGTAATATTTCTGTAACTCGGCTTGTAAACATCATTTTCCCTCCTACTTTCCTTATACCTTCTTTATATGACATACTTTCCCCTTCTTTTACAAGGATTGAACCATCGCTACGCGAATATATTGAAAGAGAAGGGGGGAATAACAATGATTTATCCAAATGCATTAAAACAAGGTGACACTGTAATGATTATCGCTCCATCAGGCCCACCAACGCCCGAAAATGTTTTAAAAGGCGTGAAAGTATTAAAAGAGATGGGATTATCCGTAATAATTGGAAAGAGTGTTTATGAAAAATATGGATATTTAGCTGGAAGTAATCAAGTTCGTCTTGATGATATACATGAAGCATTTACAAATACTGAGGTCAAAGCCGTCTTTTGTGCACGGGGTGGTTACGGAAGCGCTCGCCTTCTCCCTTACATTCAATATGAAATTATTCAACAGAATCCAAAAATTTTTTGGGGATATAGCGATATTACGGCTTTACATACTGCCTTTTCACGTTATGCGGAGCTGGTTACTTTTCATGGTCCAATGATTGAAGAATTAGGAAAAGGTATAGATTCTCTCTCTTTATCTTCTTTCAATCAACTTTTCCATCCGTATTCATCTATCTTATATGCATCAGAATGTATCGTACCTAACTCTCCATGTACAGTTACAGGCACATTAGTTGGAGGGAATTTAACTGTATTAACAAGTATAATTGGCTCGCCCTATGAAATAAATATGACAAATAAACTTTTATTGCTTGAAGATATTGGTGAAGAACCCTATCGCATTGACCGGATGTTAAATCAACTACTTTTATCTGGACAGTTTAATGAATGCAGTGGCGTTATTTTTACAAGTTGTCACGACTGCACCCCTTCTAAACCATCCCAATCATTGCAAACAATATTATATGAATATTTCACACCATATAATATACCTGTGCTATTCGGTTTACCAATTGGACATATAAGCCCAAATATCGGCATTCCCCTCGGAGCTACAGCAACAATAAATACAAATAATAAAACACTCTCTATTTCTTCCGGCGTAGCCACTCCATATTTAAATTAAAAAGGAAAAGCAATTAAGCTTTTCCTTTTACTTTTACTTATAATAATTAAAAATTCGCCCAGATGCGATATCTGTAACTTCTTCTGGAATAAATGTTTTACTTATATCAGTACCAACATTTAATACAGCTGTTGCATCTTTCTCAATGCCACCAAATAATTCTTTTCCACGTATCGTAATAAGGGGTGTACCTTCTGGCAACACATCTTTTACAAATTTCAATTGTGTAAAGAACGGAACGATCCATCTACCCTCTCCTTGGAAATGACGCAAACGAAGTGTTCCTTCCGTTGCCCCGTCTTCTACTTCAAGTGAACCCGCAACATAAAACTCCGTTGATAAGAGCAATTCGTAAAATTCCTTTTGCTTTTGTTTATCCTCACCTGCTAAAACGAGTACTTTTTCTATTTTCTTTACTGAAATTTGCTCCATATGATGCCACCCCTATTTTCAAAATGATTATACTTAGATTATACGAAATATTCTTATTTTTTTCTACATAATTCCGCAATTATTTTCTTAAAATAATTTTAAAACATCTTCAGTCATAACGATTTTAGCAAATTCATCATGTAAGTTTACAAGTGTCATATTGTTAATGTCCTCTGCACTATACTCTGTTCCGTCCAGACCTTTACGATTGAATGTAGCCGTCGCATCGCTCACTAAATACGTTGTAAATCCTAAATTACCTGCCATTCGTGTTGTCGTCTCCACACAATGATTTGTTGTTAATCCTACAATCACTACAGTATTACATTTCTTCTCTCTTAATTGTTCCTCTAAATTTGTCCCAATGAACGCGCTATTAACGGATTTCTGGATAATTATTTCATCAGGCAGTGGTTTCACTTCCTCCTTAAAATTCACCGTTTCCGCATATTGATAAAACATCGACTGAACATCTTCTTTATTTACATGTTGAATATGAAAAACTGGCAGTTTCCTTTTTCTCCATTCCTCTAACAAACTTTTCATATTTTCTTCCGCAAAAAGGTTATTCCTCGTGCCCCAGTACGGCGAGTTGAATGCTTCTTGTACATCAATGATTATAAGTGCTACTTGATTAAGCATACTATCCTCCTATTTAATTGGGCTGTAATTGAAACAGAAAACCAAGTTGCTGCGACGCAGTAATAAAACAAATATACGCGCAAAGCTCTACAATTTCTTTTTCCGTCCAATATTGTTTTAAGGCATGAAACATATTATCATCTATCGCCTTTCGGTCATGGACAAACGTATGAGCAAAGGTAACTGCTACACTAATCTCCTCTGCCTTTTGCATATCATCAGGTCTTCCCTTTGCCATACAGTACGGACATTCATTCCCGTAAGCTAATGTTCTTCTTACTTGCTCCTTCAACTCTGCCGAAAGAGTTCCTTTACTATACAGTGTATTCTCTAACGTACTCCATGAATGTAATAAATCCGGATTATGCCCTAATAACTTTTGAAACTTTGTATCTCCTACATTTGATAATGAAATCCTCTCCATCATTTCCCCTCCTATTCCCTTCTGTTTTATTGTAAAATAAATAAAGTTCACTTTACATTTCATATGAATCTTAATTTATATTTTTCCTTTACAAAAAATATCATTTTACTGGAGGTTTATTTACAAATGCAACTAGACCGTGTTGATCGAAAAATTTTAAATGAATTATATAATGATAGTCGCCTTTCCATGCGCGAATTAGCAAAGCGAGTAAACTTATCCGCTCCGTCTACTACAGAACGTGTTCGTAAACTCGAAAGTGAAGGCGTTATTCAAAAATATACAATCGATATCGATTATAAAAAAGCAGGACTTGTTTTAGATTGCATTTTAGAAATCACTTTAAAAAATGGTGATACAACACGTATGCAACAGTTTATTCAATCTTATCCATCTGCAAGTTTTTGTTACCGAGTAACAGGAAGCTTATGCTACATTGTAAAAATTTCTGTTCCTTCACTCGTAGAACTTGAAGAATTTATTAATGATGTTTCTTCATATGCAACGACAGTTTCTCATATCGTATTATCAGAAGTAGCTCTTACTCCGGATATTGAACATATCTTCCCAGAAGTTTAATTTATTTTTATTCATAAATTATTGAAAAACCCCTTACAATAAGAATAAAAATAATATATTATGTATTAAAATACATAAAGTTCGAGAAAGGGGCTTTACATTGAAAATCTGGTTTTATGAAAAAACGGCACAATTAGATGACTTACTTGGTATTTGGGACAATGTTCCGACCATCCCTCGAATTGGTGAAAAAGTTGAACTTCTAAAAACAGTTCGGATCGTTACAGATATTAAATATGTAAAGAACGGTAATAATTTTCGTGTAGAGATTATTACAAATTAAAAAGTAGCTCTTTAGGAGCTACTTTTTAATTATCTATTATACGCTTTCTTTATAACAATTTTATCTTCTTCTACAGAAACTGTTACATAATCATTTTCTTCTAACCGAAGCTTATTTACAGCTTCATCAGGCAGTTCTACAGCCATCAATCTATCTGTTACGATCACTTGGCTATGTATTTCATTTTCTTCTGATGTATTCACTACTTTTTCTTCATTTATGAAACGAAGCGGTGGCACACCTACTTCTTTTACCGTACGCCATTGTTTCCAAATGTAAGGGATTAACCAAAGTAATCCAACAGTCACAAGTCCAATGCCAATCCATAAATTACTTTGTGCCTGCAATTCCACAATTGAGATTATGTCACTTCCATCTCCACTTGCCAATTGCATACTCGTTGCAATCAAATTATTTAAAGCATGCACAGCAATATTCGTCCATATATTTTTTGTCTTTATGTATAGAAGGCACATAATAACACCGAACATGAAAGCACCGATAACATCAAAATGTCCTAGTCCAAAAATAAGAGAAGATATAATAACTGCTCGTTTAATCCCCCATTTGTATGCCATTCGCTGTAAGAAAAAACCTCTAAAAATGACCTCTTCCATTATTGGGGCTAATACACATGCTGAAATGAAAGTAAATATCGTCATGTATATATTACTCGTATTAATTACATTTCCATCTTCTAACATGGTAACTAAGAAATTAGGTAAAGTATGTGCTAAAATATAAAATTGGATTTGGGATATACCAACCGAAAAAATCATTCCCATTATCGTTGCTAATACAATTAACCCCCAATGTAAACGTCTGGGCTTATCAAAAAAACTTTTAAAAACAACATTATTTTTACTTGTTTTTAAATATAGCCACAATAGTGGAAATACGAAAAATATTGATATTTGTGACATGAACTCTATCGTATTGTCAGAAGCACCTGATAAACTTAATGGAATCATTGTTAGGAACATCCCTATAATCATCCATCCAAAAAAACTGCGTAACCTTATACGTGAAAATGCATATTGCATATTGAACACCTCCAAAGATGATATAAAGTGAAACTTTACTCAGTGGGGTTTGGTTCATCCCCACAAATGGCCGAACAACTAAATTATAATATGAATATAGTTGAAAATCTTCCTATTTTTCTCAAATAATTTCAAACAACATATCTCTTAAAATATATAGTACATTTTATTTAAAATACCGTATTACTGTTCTTCCTGTTGAAATCTAGGAGAACGTTATGTAATAAAAATCCCCGTTTTTACAAGCGGGGATTTCTTTTATTATAATACGTCACGTTTTTGGAATAATACACTTGATGCTACAAGTAATACAGCAAAGTATGCAGCTACGAGTAAGAATGAAGTTGTAAATGTAAACTCTGTAAATGTTGGTTCCATCCCGCCACTTACTAATTTATTGCTATCGTAAACACTTAAATTTAAATGGTAAAACACTACAAATTTCGCTACACCTTTTGCAAACATCATTAATACCATATTAATTGGTCCTTGTAAAAAGAAGAGGAACATCGTAATAATTAATGGTAATACAGATTTTCTAAATACGTTTGCTAAGAAAAATGCTAGTGTCGCAAAGAAGAACGGTGAAAGTACTTGATATAAAGTAGATTTCATTACGATTCCTAACGTTAATTCTGTTTTACTACCATCCTTTACAATTCCGCCAATAATCATTGCAATGAACATGTTAGCAAATATGATAAATACTATAGTAAGTAACACTGTAATATATTTAGAGAATAAAATGGTAATTCTTTTTCTTGGACGAATTAATAACTGCTTAATTGTACCTTTTTGGAATTCATCAGTAATCATACGAGACGCAATCGTAATGCCAAAAATTGTTGCAAACAAAGTAATTAAACCAGTCTCTGAGCTTGCAAAATCTAAATATGATCCTTTAAATTCATTTTCGTCTCCCCATTTCATCATCGCTAAAACTCCCAAAATCTCTAATAAAGCAATGACACCAATTAAAATATACATACCTTTTTTCGCATGTAACTTTAAAAACTCATTTTGGATTAATTTAAACATTACGCTTTCACTCCCCCAGTAATTGCTAAGAATTCATCCTCTAACGTTTTATTTTGGACGGTAACACCATATACAAGCACATCATCATTTACTAACTGTTTGACAATTTGTGGAATCTCTTCTTTCATTACAGATGTCACAACTACATTTCCTTGTACTTTACCTTTAATAATTTCGTTCGCTTTCTGAACTTGATCTACTTCAAATGCGACTACAACTGTTTCATCATGCTTCGCTTGTTCATGTAAGTTATACTCTTGTACAAACTCACCTTGCTTAATAATAACAACGCGATCACACATTAATTCAATTTCACTTAATAAGTGACTTGATACGATTACAGCAATATTCTCTTCTTTCGCTAAACGTTGTAAATAATCGCGAATTTGGCGAATACCAGCTGGATCTAATCCATTTGTCGGCTCATCTAAAATTAAAATTTTCGGCTGATGAAGTAATGCTTGTGCAATTCCTAAACGCTGTTTCATACCAAGTGAGTATGTTTTTACCTTTTTATGAATGGCATGCTCTAATTCAACAAGCTTTACAATTTCAGCGATGCGCTCTTTACTAATTGGGGTAATTGACATGTTTGCAAAATGCTTTAAGTTTTGCATACCAGTCATATAATCATATAGTTCAGGGTTTTCTACAATTGCACCAATTTGCTCTAACGCCTTTTCACGCTCCGTACGAATGCTATGACCACAAATTGTAATATCGCCCTCTGTCATTGATATAAGACCTGTCATCATACGAATCGTCGTCGTCTTACCACTACCGTTTGGTCCAAGGAACCCGTATACTTCTCCTTCTCGAACCTCAAATGATAAGCCACGAATAATTTCTGCCTTACCAATCTTTTTTCGAACATTTTCTAATTTCACTACTACGTTTCCCAATGCTGACTCCTCCTTTAGACTTCTAGTTTTTTGTCAATAATATAAGCGATTAAATAAACGATTAAAATACTAGCAATTAGCATAAAACTTATATTAAGAGCATTAAACCCATTATTATTAAACATATCTATAAGCAGATTTCCGCTTTCACTCTTATATTCATCTCTCCGCAACCATTGGAAAGTTGGGATTAATTTCCCTAACAATACGGAGACTAAAGTAAAGGCTATATTTATTACTAAAGAAATAATTACTATTAGTATATTTTGCGCCTTTTTCTTTTTAGTCAGCAATTTAACTAAAGTAACTACTAATAAAATTTGTAACACCGCAAATAAAAACTCAAATAAATCACTCATTGTATATATTAAATTATTAATAATGCCTGCTTGCAAAATCTCTTTTGCATCTATATATACATACGTCGTAGGAAATGCTACTACATAACCTACGTAAAAAAGAATCCCAACTATTCCATACCACATAGCCATCACAATATAAAAGAAGATAAGCATAGAAAACACATATTGTTTCCCAGATAGTGCTGTAAGACGTAACATTGGATTAGTCAGTAAGCGTGAATATGATTTCATTGTTTGTATAAACATATAAATGGTATAAAAAATAAATATAATCATAATGATTCCAAATATGCCCTCTTGTCTATCGATCGCCGCATCACTCTTCCTTACAATCATTTGTGAAAACAAAACAGCTTCAATTAGCACAAAAAGTAAAAAAGCGACAATGTATCTTTTCTTATTTACATTCCACAAATAGGACAATATTGACTTCACTTACTAAACACCTCCTTAAACAATTCATGAACTGCTTTTCCTCTCTGAAAACGAAGCTCTTCTACATTTTCATACAATACAATTTCCCCATCTTTTAAAAAGATTACTTCATCAAAAATATTTTCAACTTCATTTATTAAGTGAGTCGAGATTAGTATCGTACAATCTTCTCTATAAAATTGTAGAATGAGATCTAATACGTGTTCTCTAGAAACAAGATCAATCCCGCCAAGTGGTTCATCTAGTACATATAACTTCGCTTTTCGAGAAAACGTTAAAATAATTTGAAGCTTTTCTACCATCCCTTTTGATAATGCTATAATTTTTTCTTCTAACGGTATTTTAAATTCCGCAATTGTATCTACTGCTCTTTGAATATCGAAGTCTTTATAAAAATCTCGATAGAAAAATAGGGCATCTTTTACAGTCATCCAATCATCAAAGACTGGCTTATCAGACATAAATGAAACGATTTCTTTCGTCTCTAACCCTACTTTTTTACCGTTAATTACTATGCTGCCTTCAGAAGGGTGCTGCAATCCTGCAATCATTTTTAATAACGTCGTTTTCCCGCTTCCGTTATCTCCAACAAGCCCAACGATTTTTCCTTCTGTAATCTCTATATTTAACTCACGGATCACTGCTTTTAATCCGTACCGCTTCCATACGTTTTCTATTTTTAATAACTCTGTCATTCGCTCTCCTCCCTTTTCTCATGTAATGAAGAACGAAGGATTGTAAGAATTTCTTCTTCTGAAAAACCTAAATTGTCCATTCCATCTATAAAAGAATGAAGTAATTCTCTCGCCATATCTTTTCGCAGCTCCATAATTTTCTCCCCTTCATTCGTTACATATCGTCCCATTCCTCTACGTGTTACAACAACTCCATCCCGCTCTAACTCTTGAAATGTACGTTGAATCGTATTTGGATTTACTTGTAATTCACTCGCTAATTCACGTACAGAGGGAATTTTATCGCCAGGCAATAAATGACCCGTTACAATTTCTTTCTTTATGTATTCCATTACTTGAATGTAAATTGGTGTATTTGGAGAAAACTCGATTTTCATTTCTCCCCTCCTGTCTTAGTGTGTTAGTTAAATAGTACACTAAGACAAATTACATGTAAATACTTAAAACAAAAAAATGTAATAAAAAGGCAGTGTAACTTTTCGTTACACTGCCTTCCTGTAATACAATATAAGTAAATCTATTCTAATTATAGTTTCAATCGTTTGAATTCACATATAACATTATACGAAATTTATTTTACTTTTACTTGAGTTAGCACAGATTTAAACGTATTAATAACTGTATCTACTTCTTCATAGCTAATTGTAAGGGATGGTTCAATACGAATTGTTTTTGAGTTAATTAATGTTCCCGCAACAAGAATCCCTTGATCAAACATCGCCTTTGACACTTCATAACCAATCTCGTCTTTATGGAATTCAATCCCAATCATTAAACCTTGACCACGAATTTCAAAGATTTTATCTTCGTGCCCTTCTGCTGCTTGTTTCAATCCATTTAAGAAATACTCCCCAACTTCCATCGCTCGTTCCGGTAATTTCTCTTCCAATAATACATGGATTGTTGCAATTGCAGCAGCACATGCAAGAGGATTCCCGCCAAACGTTGTTGTATGCATAAATGGATTTTCAAACCAACTTTGGAATACTTTTTCTTTCGCAACAATAGCCCCCGCTGGCATTACACCTCCACCAAACGCTTTCGCAAGACAAATAATATCCGGCACAACATCATATAAATCTGCTGCAAACATTTTTCCTGTACGGCCCATTCCAGTTTGCACTTCATCAAAAATAAGGAGCGAATCAAACTCATCACAAAGCTCTCGCACTTGTTTTAAATAATTTTCTGGAGGTAAAATAATGCCGCCCTCCCCTTGAATTGGCTCTAAAATAACTGCTGCAACATCTTCTCCCACTAATGCACATGTCTCAAATGTTTTTCTCATCATATCAATATCGCCAAATGGAACATGACGGAAACCCGGAATTAATGGTAAAAATGGCTTACGGAACATTCCTTTTGCCGTCCCAGATAAAGCACCAAGGCTCTTACCATGGAAAGCACGAGTTGTAGAAATAAAAGTTGTTCGTTCACTATACATTTTTGCTAGCTTTAATGCTGCCTCTACGCTTTCTGTTCCACTATTTGTGAAGAAGGCATATTTCAAATCACCAGGTGTAATATCCGCTAAAATCTTTGCAAGAATTGCTCGAAGTGGATCTAGTAAATCCTGACTGTGCAATGCTTGACGCTTTAATTGATCTGTTACAGCTTTTACTACTTTCGGATTACGGTGACCAACATTGTAAATTCCGAATCCACCTAAACAGTCAATGTACCTTTTACCATTAATATCCATAAAACAAGATCCTTCATCAGACCATTCTACTGCTGCAAATTGTCCATCTTTTGTTACTGTTTTTCTATAAGCAAGAAAACCAGGATTCACATGCTCTCTAAATCCGTCTACTGTTTCTTTTTGAATCCAATTTGCCTCTTCTTCAGATACTTTTTCTTTTTCAATTAACTGTAGTACTTTCGTAATATACTCATTTACATTTGATTCTTTCTCATTCAATTTATTTTTCACGTTCGTTTCCATCTAATTCACCTCTACATTTTTTTTATTTGCAAACCAACCAATAGGTTCTACTTCTAGATTTATATTAATCTGCTTAATTTCTTGAAATTCTTCTAGACCAAACGTTCCTAGACTACGACCTATACCACTTTGCTTATATCCGCCCCAAGGCGCCTCATTGTATGTTGGATGATAGCTATTAATCCACGTAATACCTGCGCGAAGCTTGCGAATTACGCGCATCGCTTTTGCACCATCAACCGTAAATACCCCTCCAGCTAAGCCATAATCCGTACCGTTTGCTAACTCAATTGCTTCCTGTTCAGTTTTAAACTTTTGAATTACTACAACAGGACCGAAGATTTCTTCCTGGACAATGCGCATATCAGGCTTTACATTAACAAAGACCGTTGGTTCAATAAAGAAACCATCACCTTTTCCATCCTCCATTATTCGTCTACCTCCGCAAGCAACGTTTGCACCTTCGTCTTTTCCAATTTCAATATAACGTAATACTTTTTCCATATGTTCTTGACTTACAAGTGGCCCCATTTCTGATTCGGGATGATCACCAGGACCAACGTTAATTTGCTGCGCTCGCTCTACAAAACTATTAACAAATTTATCATAAATATTTTCTTCTACAAGGATTCTTGATCCTGCTGAACATACTTGTCCGCTACCTGCATAAATACCGAATAGAGCATAATCAATAGCCGTCTCAAAATCTGCATCTGCAAAAATAATATTTGGAGATTTCCCTCCAAGTTCTAACGAAATCTTTTTCATATTATCTGCCGCTGTTCTCATAATGTGCTTACCTGTTTTTGTTCCACCTGTAAAGGAAATCATATCCACTTTATGACTCGCTGCAATTTCATTCCCTACTATTGGACCGGCCCCCATTACCATATTGGCAACACCTTTTGGTAGCCCTACTTTTTCAAGAATTTCGAATAGCTTTGTTGCAGTTATTGGTGTCACTTCAGAAGGTTTAAACACAATTGTATTTCCAGCTGCTAAAGCAGGTGCAATTTTCCATACACTCATCAATAGCGGATAATTCCATGGAACAATTAATCCACAAACACCAACTGGCTCTCTTACAACCATCGCTTGCATCGGATCGGCTACATGATATGTTTGGCCATCTGGCTTTGTAATCAATCCGGCATAATAGCGAAAACAAGCCGCTGCATCTCCAATATCTCCTTCTGCCTCACGGTATGTTTTTCCATTATCCATTGTTTCAAGGTATACTAATTCTTCTATATTTTTATCAATTTCATCTGCTATTTTAAATAAATATGATGCTCTTTCAGCAGTGGATGTTTCTGACCAAATTCCGCTATCAAAAGCCGCTCTTGCCACTTCTATTGCGTATTTTGCGTCCTCAATCGTTCCTTCAGGTGCATATGCTATACCCTTGCCATTCGCAGGGTTAATAATCGTTCTTTTCTCTTGATTACTAGAGTCTCTCCATTCACCGTTTACATACATTTTTAAATCTATCACTATATTGAATCCTCCTTTATCGATCGTTTATATATTTATAAGCAAATTTCATGCCAATATTTAAATTTTTAAAAAATCATACATAAATGAAACTTTAATCAGTGGGGGTTTTGTTCATCCCCACTGATTATCAACCCTCACCAATCGGGCGTTTACAGGCAGCGGGGCTTCCACCTAACTTCTTTGCTCCACCTGAATTTTGAGGTGGGGGTTTACTGCCCACAAATAGCGGGATAAACCGACTATTTTCTTAAAAACAACAAACATTTTATGCATTTCCGCATACACTATTCCATTTTGCATAAAGTGAAACTTTAATCATTTCCGCTACCGCCTTCACCACTCGGGACTTGAATCCCAGAGAATATGTACATGCTGAGCGCACACAAAAAGGAGAAGTCTATGTGACCTTCTCCTTTTTAAGAATATGAGATGATATCAGCCGCTATCTCTTTTTCACTAACAATCTTTTGATATTTACGACTCACTGAAGATTGGCTGATTCCAAGAGCTTTTGCAGCCTTAGTCGTTGTTTTATACTGCTTCATTGCAAGCAAAATCAATTGTTCTTCTACAGAATGTAGCGCTTCTTGTAATGGTAATACTCTTGTAATAACTGGTTTTGCTTTATTAAAGTCATAACCGGGTGTTAAAAACTTACTAACAAACTCCGCTTCAATGACTGGATCATCTGCTGATACAACTAAACGTTCAATCATATTCTGTAATTCACGGACATTTCCTGGCCATGAATAGAACTCTAGTAAGTTAAGTGCATCTGGAGTTAAATGATAATTTTTATTATATTTTTCATTTAACTGTTGTAAGAAATGAAAGGCAAGTACTGGAACATCTTCCATTCGCTCTCGTAAAGAAGGAACTCGCAGCGGAATTACATTGAGGCGATAAAATAAATCTTCACGGAATGTTCCAGATTCGACCATCTTTTCAAGGCTCTTATTTGTAGCAGCAATAATTTGTACATTTATTTTCATAGGTGTTGTACTTCCAATAGGAATTACTTCTTGTTCCTGCAGGACTCTAAGCAATTTTACTTGCAAATGTAAAGGCATTTCTCCAATTTCATCTAAAAATAAAATACCTTGATCAGCTCGCTTAAAATATCCTTCTTTTCCATTTTTATCGGCTCCCGTAAAAGCACCTTTCGTATAACCAAATAATTCACTTTCTAACAAAGTTTCTGGAATTGCACCACAATTTAATTTTAAAAATGGCTTTGAAGATCTGTTTCCAAGTTGATGAATTGCCTGGGCAATTACTTCTTTTCCGACACCAGATTCTCCAGAAATAAGAACATTGGAAGAAAAATCTGCTATTTTTTTAGCTTGGTTAATTATTTGTTCCATTTTTGGACTACAGTAAATAAGCTTCTTAAGAAAACGATCTTTATTTTTAAAGTCATCTAACTCTTTCTTATATTGCTCTGATATCTTCTTTATTTCATGTAATTCCGTCTTCAATCTCGTTGCTTCGGTAATATCCCTTGAGGCAATAATAATACGATGAAGCTCTCCGTCTTCATTAAATACAGGGTTTCCAACTGCTAATATTTTTCTTCCGCTTTTTGTTTCTTGTACAACTGATACCTTTTTTTGTTTTTCCAACACCAATCGCGTAACCGATGGACTAAATAACCCTTTCTTTTCTAGGTCTAAAAGATTTTTTCCTAACAAGTCCTTCAAATTACTCCCCCAAAAATCATTGATAACAGTTTCACTATAACGAATTAATTCTCCTTTATGATTAACAACTAATATTTCATCATAAATGCTAGACAAAATTGCATGTAAATCTTTATTTAAATCCTTTATATATTCAATTTCCATCGCCATGTCCTCGACCATCGGCAAATCTTGCACAATAATAACCATTCCTTCAATACTTTGATCAAAGTTTGGAATCGGACTATAGTCAACTAATACACCCATCTCATTTGTGATTTGTAATTGATTCAAGATCGTTTTTCCCTTTGTAAATACGTTATTAATGTGTTCCCCATTAAAAATCAGTTCTGCTGGTACATTCATAACTTTTTCAGGCGTCGATTTAATCATCTTCAAACCAGACTCATTACAATTTACAATTTTCTTTTCTCGATTTACTACAAAAATCCCCATTGGAATAGACGTTAAAATAATTTTCAATATATCAACACTCTGATTTTCTTGTTTAAATAGTTCTGCAAAAACATCCTCTCTTCTTATATATCCTGTTAGCTCATCCACTTCATTTTTTACTATGGCAATCGGCGCTCCAATAATTTGAAAAAGAGCTGTTAAAGAAATATCTTTACTAAGATGACATATTGTATCTAGTGAAACAGCATTTGAAAGTAATAGCTTAGAAGTTAATTCCTTACTATTTGATAGCAGATCCTTCACATGAACGTATGCAAATAATTTCTCTCCTCTTTTTAAAAATAGAAACGATTCTTTTATATTTTTAACATCTATATTCCATTCCTTTTCAGATTGATCGATAGGTAGAGAAACTATGGGTCTAATTTTTGTATGAGCGATGGAAAACATTCTGCTATTCCTCCTTTGAACTATTTAATTTGTATTGTATCATTAAATACAGATTTTTTTAATTAATCTGAAAATAAAACATTTCTTTCTTTATTTAATAAAAAAAGGAAGATGAGTGCCTCCATCTTCCTCATAGTTCTATCATTAATCACTACCACTAACAAAAAGATCTTCTTGAATATAAGCTAATACCATACCTGGAATTACTTTATCTCCCGCTTCTACTTCTAAAGATTGAACTTCTCCACTACATCCCATCTTAATTACTTCCAGTTTACCATTCATATCTTTAATAGAGAATAATGGCTCCCATTCATAAATTCGAGAATCCTTATCGATAGACACTTTTTCAATTATTCCATAACACGGACTCGTAATAATATCATAATACATAATCAATCATCCCTTTCTTTTATTCTATTAATATTGTTCTTCTAACCTTTGTGACTGAAGAATCATATAGAAAAAGCCTTGAAACTCTTCTATGTCCTCTACCTCAATTCCTAGCCTTGTTGCCCAATATTGTTCCTCTCCAATATCTTCTTGGCTTAATAAAACCATTCTCCCATTTTGAATTGAGGTAACCATTGCTTTTCCAAGAAACTGTTGCGAATACGTAACAGCTATATCGTAACGATGACTATTCGACACAATACAGTAATAACCGATTTGTTGTCTCTCCACTTCTTCTAATAAAATATCCAGTTTCATTTTAGCCCTCCCTTTAGGTTAAAAATGCAACCAACCTCTTAGGCGCGATGCTTCTACAATCTTGCGAACCCCTTCCATATAAGCAGCAATTTTCATATTTACTCCAAAGCGTTTAGAAGTATCAAGTACGTTAGAAAAACTAGATGTAATTTTCTCCTTTAAACATTGATCAACATATTGCTCCGTCCAGTAATATCCTTGGTTATTTTGACACCATTCAAAATATGAAACAATTACGCCACCAGAGTTTGCTAAAATATCTGGAACAACCAAAATTCCCTTTTCTTCTAACATGGTTATCGCCTCTTTTGTTGTTGGTCCATTTGCAGCCTCAATGATAATCTTACATCCAAGCTTTCCTGCATTATGTTTTGTAATGACTCCTCCAATTGCCGCCGGAATGAGTACATCACATTCTTTTTCTAACAACTCCTGATTAGAAATTGTTTTACTAAAGAGATTCGATACTACACCGAAAGAATCTCTGTTTTCTAGTAAATAAGGAACATCTAGACCGTCTGGATTATAAATTCCTCCTATAGCATCTGATACCCCGACTACTTTCACACCAATATCATATAAATATTTCGCCAAATAACCTCCAACATTCCCAAACCCTTGAATAATAACTCGCATATTTTGTAACGGAATTTGTTTTAACTCACTTACTAACTGAAGTGTATACAATACACCTTTAGAAGTTGCTGTTTCCCGCCCTTGTGATCCTCCTAGCATTAATGGCTTCCCTGTTATAAAGCCTGGAGAGTCAAACTCCCTGATATGGTCATATTCATCTAGCATCCAAGCCATAATTTGCGCATTTGTATACATATCAGGTGCTGGAATATCTTTCGTCGGTCCCACGATTTGACTTACTGCTCTTACATACCCACGACTCAGTAACTCTAGTTCTCTAAAACTCAACTCTTGTGGATTACAAATAATCCCGCCCTTTGCGCCTCCATATGGCAGTCCTGTCACTCCACATTTCAAGCTCATCCAGCCAGCAAGTGCTTTTACTTCTTCTGCCGTAACATCTGGATGAAATCTAATACCACCTTTTGTTGGCCCTGCTGCGTCGTTATGCTGAGCGCGATACCCTTGAAATACCTTTGTTGTTCCATCATCCATGCGAACAGGAATGCTTACTTCTAAAAAACGCATCGGTTTTTTCAGAAATTCGAATACTTCGTCTGGATAACTTAAAAAATGAAGCGCCTCTTTTAATATAGCTTGAAATTCCTCTAAAGGATTTTCAACTTCAACTATATTTGTATGTTTTTCTGATTGAATCGGCACCATAACACCCCTCTTTATATTTTTACTAATTGTACAAAGCAATAATCGTGCCAAGTGAAAATACTATGTTAATCCTATCTTGTTATCCTCCTACTTATGAATCTTTGAATGACTTATGCAATACTGCATGATTACCAAATATAAAACACAAAAGACATCGAAATTTATCCGATGTCTTTTGTATTTTACACTTCCTGTACTTCTTCAAAATGCATTTGTGGAGGAGCTGAACGGAACATATTTGTAATATATAGAAGGTACCCAATTCCAATAGTAGCCCAGCAAATCCCCAGAATAAGTGAATGAATATTGAGATTAAACCATAGTACTGCTACAGTACCAGCACCTAAAATAGGCATCACTAAGAAATTTAAACAGTCTTTTATCGTTTTATATCTTTTTTTCTTAATTACATAGTAGGAAATTACAGATAAATTAACAAATGTAAATGCAATAAGCGCTCCAAAGTTAATAAGGGATGCTGCCGTTTCTAAATCAATGAATATAGCGGAGAGTGAAATAATCCCTACAATAATAATGTTATATACCGGAGTTCGCCATCGAGGATGAATGTACCCGAATATTCTCTTCGGAATTACATTATCTCGCCCCATTACGTATAATAATCGAGATACACTTGTATGAGAAGCTAAACCGGACGCAAGTGTCCCCATAAGGGTTCCTACTAAAAAGAAAGCTTGAAATAATTTCCCACCAACATATAGTGCAATTTCTGGAGATGCTGATTCTTGATTTTTAAATACAGATGTATCTGGAAACATAGATTGTGTAAAATACGTAGTAGTAATGAATAACACTCCACCGATTAAAGCAGTAAGAAAAATAGCTCGAGGAATTGTTTTCTCCGCGTTTGGTGTCTCTTCTGAAAATGTAGTTACTGCATCAAAACCTAAAAATGAGAAACAAAGAATTGTCGCACCTGCAACTAACGGTGATATTTGTATATCCGATTGAAAAAACGGCTGAATGGAAAAAACTTCTCCTGTTCCCTCTCCCGCTAATAAACCTTTTATAACTAGAAAAACAAACACGGCCATTACTAGCACTTGAAATATTACTAAAAAAGTATTGAAGTTAGCAGTAACATTCACGCTAATAATATTTATAAGTGTAATCAGTAGAATAAAACCGATGACCCATATCCAACTAGGAACACTTGGAAAAAATGCTGACAAATAAATTCTCGTTAATAGTGCGTTCACCATCGGTAGAAACAAATAATCCAATAACGCGGACCATCCAACAAGAAATCCAAGCCTTGCACTAATTGTCTTCTGTGTATACGTATAAGCTGATCCTGCGGTAGGAAAAACCTTTACCATTTTGCCGTAGCTTGCAGCGGTAAACAACATCCCTGCTAATGCAATCAAATAAGCTCCTGGAACATGCCCACCCGTTTTTTCCGAAACAATTCCAAACGTATCAAATCCAACCATCGGTGTCATGTACCCGACCCCTAGCATAACAATTGACCACAGCCCTAATGAACGTTTTAAACCAACTACTTTTCCCACCTATCATTCCCCCTACTTTTCCTATCTAATTTCCATTTAAAAATCAACAGCTGAAAGGAAACGCTTTCAAATGACTGTATATACCACACAATCTATTACAATTTCCTTTTGTTTTTAAATATCCATGCAATTTTCGAGCCAATATTTCTGTAGTCAAAAAAAGCACTCCGAAAAAGAACATATAGGTGGAATTAGGCCTCACTTCTTATCATTTTTTATTCATTTTGACATAAGTTATTCAATCTCTCATACTGCTAAATATAAAAAAAACAGAACTTTAATCCGTTTTTTATTTTCACTTCCTCATAAATTATACTTTTACGAGATAAAAATATTTTCATAAAATAATAACATTATGTAAACCATTCATATAAAAAAAGCTGTCTTTTCAATAAAGACAGCTTTTTTTATAACACTATATTAAAAATTGAATACAAAGTCATCGTCAGCTAACTTTTCAACGTTCGTTGCTTTTACGTAACCATTTCCTTTTACAGAGAAGAAATCATGGTTTTTCGTATCTGTACGTAAACCGTTTAAAACGATTGGGTTAATTTCTTCTTCTTCAAACTTCGGCTCAAGCCCTAAGTTCATAAGTCCTTTATTCGCATTGTAACGAACGAAACGATTTACATCTTCTACAAGACCGATAGAAGTGTAAATTTCTTCTGTGTATGCCATTTCAATTTCATATAGTTCCATTAATAATTCTTGCGTTTCTTTTTGCACTTCTTGTTGATCTTCTGCAGAAAGTTCTGCGAAGAGTTGTTGCGCTAAAATACCGACGAATACGCCGTGAATTGACTCATCACGAATGATTAGGTTAATAATCTCACCACTTGCTGTCAGTTTACCTTGACCAGCTAAGTAAAGTGGATAGAAGAATCCACTATAGAATAAGTAACTTTCTAAGAATACGCTTGCTACCATTGCCATGTATAACTCTTTTTTCGTTACTTCAGGCTTTAATAGACGACGGTAGTAACGAGTAATAATACCAGCCTTTTTCTCAAGTAATGGATGGTTATCTACCCATTCAAAAATATCATCAATTTCTTCTTCAGTAGCTAGCGTTGTGAAAATATGACTGTAACTCTTCGCATGTACTTCTTCCATAGCACCCATGAAAGCTAATACACTTTTCGCTTGTAAATTTTCAAGATGAACAAGTACAAGTGGCATCCCTTCGCCGCCTTGTTTCGTATCTAAAAGTGTTAAACCACCTAATACACGCTTATAAGCAACCTGCTCTTCTCTTGATAATTGTGCCCAAGTATTTTTGTCAGAAGATACCGCGATTTCTTCTTCTGTCCAAAACTGAGCGATGTTTTGCTTCCAAAACATTAAACTAAAATCATCTTCCTTTTTGTTCCAGTTTACCGCACGCATTCAATCGCCCCTTCTCTAAATAAACATGAAAAATTGATAACTAAGCATGAGCAGGGTTCAGAAAACCCTGCTCATAATGTCACACTTTTTATATTAAACAGTACAAGCCACACACTCTTCCACGCTTAACTTACGTGTTCTTGTATAGTACAGACTCTTTAAGCCTTTTTTATGCGCATAGATGTAGTAACGTGCTAACTCACGTGTTGAAATATCACTATTAACGTAAAGAATCGTACTAATTCCCTGGTCAATATGCTCCTGAATTTCTGCGATTAAATCAATTAATTTAAACTGATTCATGTCGTAAGAAGATTTATAGTACCAGAACGTATCTTTTGATAAATATGGCATTGGATAATATGTTGTCGCATTCGCATACGTTCTTGATTCGATTTGACTTACGATCGGCATTACGCTTGAAGTTGCATTTTGAACGTAACTGATAGATTGTGTAGGAGCGATAGCAAGACGATATGAATTATATAATCCATTCTTCTTCACTTGCTCTTTTAAACTTGTCCAATCTTCTTTTGTTGGAATATGAATTCCTTCAAATAATTGCTGAACTTTTTCAGTTACTGGGCTGTAATCTGTCGTTTCATACTTTTCAAAGTATGTGCCGTTCGCATAATCAGACTTATCGAAGTCTTTAAATGTTTCGCCTTTTTCTTTAGCGATTTCCATACTTTTCTCAATCGAGTAGTAATTTAACATCATAAAGAATGTACGAGCGAACTCTTTCGCTTCTGCACTTTCATATGCGATTTTATTTTTTGATAAATATCCGTGTAAATTCATTGCTCCAAGTCCAACTGAATGAAGCTCATCATTTGCTTTTTTCACAGTTGGCGCATTCGGAATGATTGTCATATCAGAAACAGCTGTTAAAGCTTCCATTCCCGCATGAACTGCTTCACGAATTTCTTTATTTTCCATTACATTTACGATATTTAACGATCCTAAGTTACAGTTAATATCACGACGGATAATGTCATCTGTACCGTAATCATTTATTTCAGAAGTTTCTTGAAGCTGGAAGATTTCTGTCTCGAATGTTCAACCAAGTTCGCTACTCCTCAGTCCGTTGCTCATGCAACTGCTGTATGTCACCATACAGGACAGACTATATCATCACCTACAGCATTACCTGGTTAGGTGCTCCGCTTTTCGAACGCCAATCGCTTGCGCTCTACTCCCAAATGGGATAGTCGTTAGGCTTTTACTTATCTTAATCTTTCAGAAAGTCTCTTATTACTTTATGTTGTCCGATAACTCTGCTATACAAAATAATAAGATACATTCTGAACTTTTATATTTTCATTCTAAGATAAGATTTAGCACGGTAGGTTACCTCAAACTTGAGGCTTTCCCCGTTTAACGGAGTGTTCGACTAGCATTTCTACTAGAAGGTGCTACATATTTAACACAAGTTCGACATCTTCACAGTTCCAATATCCTTCAAAGGATGCTGGTTATTTGCATTTGATTTAAACATTAAGTATGGGTAACCAGACTCAAGCTGGATCATAGCAATTTTAATCAGCATATCACGTGCACTAATATCTAGTGGCTTCTTCTTCACTTTCGGATTGCTCATTAATTCATCGTACATTTCATCAATATCTATATCATCTAAATGTTTTCCGTACTCTTTAAATACTGTATAAGGCGCGAAAACATGGAAAGGTTCGTTTTTCTCAGCAAGTTCAAAGAACTTACTTGGAACGATAATTCCGATTGATAGAGACTGAATACGGCTCTTCTCATCGGCATTTATTTTTTTTGTATCAAGGAATTCAATAATATCCCAATGGAAAATGTTTAAGTATACAGCGCCGGCACCTTTTCGTTGGCCAAGTTGATTCGCATATGAAAACGAATCTTCAAGCAATTTCATAACAGGTACTACACCACTTGCGGCGTTATCAATACCTTTAATTTGCTCACCACGTGCGCGTAGCTTAGATAAGTTTAAAGCTACTCCCCCGCCAATTTTCGATAGCTGCATTGCAGTATTAATGTTAAAGCCAATTGAATTTAAGCTATCGTCCATCTCTAACAAGAAACAAGACACCATTTCTCCTCTTCTGCTTCTTCCCGCATTTAAAAAGGTTGGTGTCGCTGGTTGGTAGTTTTGTTTTACAATCATGCTTGCGAATTGTTTTGCCTTCGCAACATCACCGCGTCCTAAGTATAATGACACAATTGCTACACGATCTTCATAGCTTTCTAAGTATTGTTTTTGATCATTCGTTTTTAACGCATAATCTTTATAGAACTTAGATGCTGCCATATAAGATTGGAACTCGAAGTTTTCACCATAAGCGATGTTATATACTCCCTCTACTTCCTCCAAGCTATACTCGTCCAGAACGTTGTAATAGTAATCGTGTTCTTTCATATACTCCATTCGTTCTGCCACGCTATTAAAATGAACGGTATTCTCTCTAGCTTCTTCCATAAAGACTTCTAACGCCTCTTTATCTTTATGAAGCTGATAAAAACCGTCCTGCATTTGCGTGATTTCATTATTCAGTTCAATGTGTCGCAATCTCCCGCACCCTTTCTTTAAAATATTCTACATCATTATTTGTTCCAGATAACTCAAATTTTGATACAATAGGCACTTCATATTTAGTAGAAATTTTGTCAGCACTTGCACCGAACATGTCTCCCCAATTACGATTGCCGCTTGCAGATACGCCTTTTAATTTTTCATTATTGCGTTCTAAAAAGTCTAAAACACGTTCCGGTACATTGCCAAAACCTGTTGTATACGTAATAAGAATAAAGTCTTCATCTAATACTAGAGCTTCATCAATTTGAACGGCCGGCATATTTAATTTGTGGATGAAACGCTTCACGTTTCCTGTCATAGAATCATATGCAACTAACATTTCCGACCCTCCCTCTCCAATATATATTCTCTGTATGTCGTTTCTTGTTTTCTCTATATATTGTATTACGTTTCAAAATAAGACACAAGATATATGTATAAAATCTTTATTTTTTTAACTTTTACTTTTCGACATGATCATCGTTTTTTTTCAATACAAAGACTATGAAACAACATTCTAAAACTCATGTCAATAAAGTGCTTTTCAAAAAAGTTGTCAACGCATTTAACCTCATTTTAAAAAAGTTAACAATATTTTTTGTCATAAAACAGTAAATGCTGGAGGATTATATTTCTCCAGCATCACGCAAAAAAGAACAGACATGAAACGATAATCTGTTCTAACAAACGATTACATTTATCAATTTTACTTTATTAAATATTATACATATACTTTCGTTGCTCGTTACATACTAAAAGATAACTATTATAGAAAAAGATCATTATTATGGAGTTTCAATTTATGCATGAAAAGTTTATTCAGAGTGCTCAATACGCAAAATATCTTTTACAAATATGTGATGCGGATTCTCATCTTTATCAAGCATTGTACATACAGGAGCTTCTTCATCAAAGTATACGATCATTCCTTCTACGTACTCATATGTCTGTTGAACTTGTACAGTTACTTTAATTTCTGCCGCTTGCTCATACGCTCTTTTTATTTTCTGAAGCATTTTTGTTGAACATTTTCGTTTCTCTGGATACATAACCATTCCCATACATCTATTTCCAGCTCTATCTTTCCACATATAATCCCAATGTGGTAAAATGCCTTGTTTAAAATCGCCCATAATTCTCCTCCCCTTTATCTTCTATTCATCCCGCTATTTGCGGGCAGTAAGACTCCCACCTCAAAGTTCGGTGAATGCAAGGAAGTTAGGTGGGAGATAACTGCCCATAAACGCCCGATTGGTTCAACTAATAATCAGTGGGGGATGCCCCCCCGCTGATTAAAGTTTCACTTTATGAACGTGGCGTTTCTGAATATGTATAAATTACCTGTCCGCCGCGTTGTGCGTTCCCGATAATATGTTTAAAATCTTCTCGGCTTACTACAACTTTCCTAAACGTATAAAATACATCTTTCGTTGCAACATACTCCTTTATTTCACCATTTTTCAGCTGATCCAAAATTGTATTTGCTAATTGTTCATCCATGTATTTCACCTCTATGCAATATTTTATTTTATCGTATCTTTTATAGGTCAACAACTGTAAATTTTTCCTGTTGCTATGCCTTAATTTCATTTTCATTATTTTACAAGCGATATTGCTTTATTATATGTCCACTAAATATCATATACTAACATAGCTACTTCTCTATATCAAACATTTCGGCATTCAATCATACAAAGTTCCATACCACTATGTTACAATATACAAATAGAACTAGGAGGGATACTATGATTCGGAAAGCAACAAAGACAGATGCAAAGGCAATATCTCCTTTATTGTATAATGCTCTGCACGAAATTGCTGAAAAAATCACTGGTAGCACAGTTGAAGCAAAAGTATTACTAGGACTTGAAACATGGTTCGCAAAAGAAAATAATCGATTGAGCTATGAAAATTGTTTAGTGGCTGAACAAGATGGAAAGGTAGTTGGGATTATTGTCGCTTATCACGGTAGTGACGCTGAACAACTTGATGCGCCAATCATACACCACTTAAGAGAACTACATGCAGACGAAGCCATTACGTTAGAAAAAGAAGCTGAACTTGATGAGTATTATATTGACACGTTGTCAGTTTCAAATATGTACAGTGGACGTGGCATTGGCTCTAAATTAATCGATGCAGCTGAACTTCATGCAACTGAAAAAGGTCATGAAAAAATCGCCTTACTTGTTAATTTAGAAAACAAACGTGCGTTTTCACTATATGAAAAACTTGGTTATAAAAAAGATAAAACCGTTATGCTCGTTGGCGAACCGTATGCCCATCTAATAAAACCATTACGGTCATTG
>Ga0213824_1000318_pt1 | contig 40223 bp, 41 predicted proteins | sample MC6MC0906MG_FD_179892 | JGI IMG/M metagenome (GOLD analysis project Ga0213824, IMG submission 179892) | Enriched soil aggregate microbial communities from Iowa State University, Ames, United States - MC6-MC0906-MG | ecosystem: Environmental > Terrestrial > Soil > Unclassified | place: USA: Iowa...
TGGCCGCCATGCCACACCGACCAGCCCGGGAAGCGATCTGCCGAGTCCGGGTGGTTGCCGTTGTAGCCCAGGTTGCCGTTGGCCAGCAGCACCGCATCGCGGCCAGGGCGCTGGGGCAGCGCCCAGCTGTGCACTTCGCGGCCTTGCAGGTCGATCAAAAAGACCTTGCCGCCTGCCGTCTGCGGGGCGAACAGGGTGTAGCCGCCAGCGGAGCGTTGTTCGTCCACGGCGATCAGGCCGGTGGCGTGGCGCCGCAGGGTGGTGGTATCGAGTCGTGACATCGGTTTCTCCAGGGTGAGCGCCGCCGTACCGCGTGGGGCGGCAGGTGGGCGAAACGGGTTCAGTGGGCGGTGGGCAGCAGGGCGTTGTAACGCGGGTCGAAGAAGTCGCTGACCTGCACCGGCCGGGGGATCAGGCGGGCCTGGGCGAAGGCATCGGCCAGGCGCTGTTGCAGTGCGCTGACCCGATCATCCAGCGGTACGAAGCGCAGCTGCTGATGGTCGAGCATCTCCTGCACCAACGGCAGTGGTAGCCGCGTGGCCTGCGCCAGCTGCTCGGCCCAGGGCCCGGGGTTGGCGCTGGCCCAGGCCTGTGCCCTGGCCAGGCGCTGGATAAAGTCGCCGACCAGTGCGCGCTGCAGCGGGTCGCCCAGCGAACGCTCACTGGCCAGGGTAAAGTTCAGGCCGGTCTCCGGCCACGGGCTGCCGTCCAGCAAGCGCCGCGCGCCTTGTGCGATGGCCTGGCCAACGAAGGGGTACCACACCGCCCAGGCGTCCAGCTGGCCACCGGCAAAGGCGTTCTGCGCGTCCACAGGGCTTGCATACACCACCTCTACATCGCGGCTGCCCAGCCCCGCCTGGGCAAGGGCGGCGAGCAGCAGGTAGTGCCCGCTGGTGCCCTTGGCCACGGCGATGCGCTTGCCCTTGAGGTCGGCTACCTGCTGAACGGTCGAGTCGCCGGGGATCAGCAGGGCATTGTTGTTCTGCGCGCCTTCGGCTGCTGCGACGATACGCACCTGAGCGTGGCCAGCCTGGGCGAAGACGGGTGGGGCGTTGCCCACCACGCCTACGTCGATGGCCCCGGCGTTCAGCGCCTCGAGCAGCGGCGGGCCAGCGACGAAGGGGCGCCAGGCCAGGTGATACGGCAGCGCGCGGTCTTCCCCAGCGGCGCTTAGCAGCGCGCGCGTCAGGCCGCTCTGGTCGCCGACCTTCAGCTGCGCCTCGGCCAGCGCTGCCGGGCTTTGGCCTGCCAGCGCCGAGGGTTCGGCCTGCACCTGGCCTGCGAGCAGCAGGTGGCTGGCCAGCGCACTGAAGAGCAGGGTGTGCAGGCGCTTGGTCAGGCTCGGCTTTGTGTGCATCATTGCGGCTCTCGAATCATCGGACGGCTTGAGTATGTCGAGGCAACCGCTGCGCCACTATGCCAAACACCCCTCCTTTTCTGCCATGGGCTGCCCGCGTACGGTGCTGGTGCTGGCGTTTCCAGGGGCATTGCTGCTCAACGCGGCCGGGCCGCTGGAGGTGTTTGCGGCCGCCGCGCGCGTGCTGGGCGACGCGTTCGCCAGGCAGCCGCCTTACCGGGTAGTGCTGGCGTCGCCGGCAGGCGGGCCGATCGAAAGCATCTCTGGCATCGTCGTGCAAACCCGAGCCCTTGCCGATATCGGTGGCGACGAGGCGGTGGACACACTGATCGTGATCGGCGGCCCTGGCGTTACTGTGGTTGAACAGAACAGCGGTGTGATCGACTGGCTGCGTGCCCGTGTTCCGGCGCTGCGGCGGGTCTGTTCGGTGGGCACGGGGGCCTTCGCCCTGGCCGCGGCAGGGCTGCTGGAGGGGCGGCGGGTGGTCACCCACTGGAAGTTCGCCGATGACCTGCAGCGCAGTTACCCCAGCCTGGATGTGGAGCGCAGCGCGCTGTTCCTGCGCGATGAAGGGTTGTGGACCTGCGGCGGCGCCGCAGCAGGCATCGACCTGGGCCTGGCCTTGCTGGAGGAAGACCTAGGCCCCCATGCCGCGCTGGCCCTTGCCCGCTACTTCACCGTGTTCCTGCGCCGCTCTGCAGAACAGTCGCAACTGAGCGCCACCCTCAAGGCCCAGAGCGACGCCCTGCGCACCGACCGGGATCAGCGCCTGGTGCGCCTGCACGCGTGGATGGCAGAGAACCTGGGCGGCGACCTGCGCGTCGAGCGGCTGGCCGAACGCTTCGGCATGAGCCCCCGGCATTTTGCCCGCGCCTATGTTGCAGCCACCGGCGGCACGCCGGCCCAGACCGTCGAAACGCTACGCCTGGAAGCTGCCTGCCGGCTGCTGGAGACCAGCGCCGAGCCCGTCAAGCGCATTGCGGTGTCTACCGGTTTTGGCAACGAAGAGCGTATGCGCCGCAGTTTCCAACGCCAGCTTGGCATCAGCCCGCTGGGTTATCGCTCGCGGGCGCGCACCCGGCAACTGGAAGGGCAGGCGCCAATGCAGGGCCAGACCGGCTACCGTCACGATGAAGCGGTGCTGGTCGGGCTGTCGCGAATTGCCAACTGATCACGGCTGATTCGCGCGACAGGCCACGCGGCCGGTGAACTTGGCCTAAAGTTAGCGGCACGCTAGATGGCGCAATGAAATTATCGAACCCGACCACAACTATTTTCATCGCCGGCTGTCACTTCTCGAAGCCGCCATGATCATCGGTCAGTCGGCATGTCATTTTCAGGAGCGAACCGCACATGGCAGCACTGCAGAACAGCACGTTGGAAGCGATTGTCAGCAATCAGGCGCAACTGCTAGGGGAATGGCTGGCCGCACTCGAAGCCAATGGCGCCACGCGAAATATCCGTGAGCAGGACCTGCGCCAGGAAACACGCGACTTTCTTCAGCTGGTGATCGACGGCCTGCGCAGCGAGTGTGGTACCGAGATTGGTGTTGCGGGCTGGGAGGAAACCCGACGTTTTCTGGAGAAGCTATCTGCCAGCCGTGCGCAGGTCGGCCAAGAGTCACACCAGACTGCCTACTTCATCTTTGCCCTCAAAGGCCCGCTGTTCACGCTGCTGCAGGCGCATTACCGCGAGCAACCGGCGTTGCTGGCCGAGCAGCTCTGGGAAGTTTCGCAGCTGCTCGATGCGTTAGGCCTGCACAGCATCCGCACCTACCAGAAAAACCGTGAGGCGGTGATCAAGCGCCAGCAGGAAGAGCTGCTGGAGCTGTCTACCCCGGTCGTCAAACTGTGGGAGGGCGTACTGGCCCTGCCGCTGATCGGCACGCTCGACTCGCAGCGCAGCCAGACCGTGATGGAATCTTTGCTGCAGCGCATCGTCGACACCGGCTCCGAAATCGCCATCATCGACATCACCGGTGTGCCCACCGTGGATACACTGGTGGCCCAGCACCTGCTCAAGACCGTGACGGCCATCCGCCTGATGGGCGCCGATTGCATCATCAGCGGCGTGCGCCCGCAGATCGCCCAGACTATCGTGCACCTGGGCCTGGACCTGGGCACGCTGACCACCAAGTCCAACCTGGCCGATGCCCTGAAACTGGCGCTGTCGCGCCTGGGCACCAGCACTGGCGAGCGGGTGTGAGCCGATGGAGCGTATTCCCATTCTGCAAATGGGCGAATTCCTGCTGGTGACCATTCAGGTCGACATGCATGACCAGCTGGCGCTGCGCCTGCAGGACGACCTCACCGACCGGATCGACCAGACCTCGGCCCGTGGCGTGCTGATCGATATCTCCGCCCTGGACATGGTCGATTCTTTCATCGGCCGGATGATCGCCAGCATCTCCGGGCTGTCGCGCATCATGGATGCCGAGACCGTGCTGGTGGGCATGCAGCCGGCGGTGGCGATCACCCTTGTGGAGCTCGGCCTGACCCTGCCCGGGGTCAGCACAGCCCTGAATGTCGACCGTGGCATGAACCTGCTGCGCCAGCGGGTAGGCCGCCCATGACCATTCGCCAAAGTGGCAGCCAACCGGTGCGTATCGAACAGGATGTGGTATTGGCCCGCCAACTCACGCGCAAGGTTGCCAGCGAGTGCGGCATGCGCCTGGTCGACCTGACCAAGCTGGTCACGGCCGTCAGTGAACTGGCCCGCAACACCGTGGTGTACGGTGGCGGCGGCGACATGGACTGGGCGGTGATCGAGGACGCCGGCCGGGTTGGCCTGCGCCTGGTGTTCCGCGACGAAGGGCCGGGTATCGCTGACGTCAAGCTGGCGCTCACCGATGGCTGGACTTCAGGCGGTGGCCTGGGCCTGGGCTTGACCGGCGCCAGGCGCCTGGTCGATGAATTCGAACTGGACACCACGCCCGGGCAAGGTACCCGGGTAACGATCACCCGATGGGCCTGAACCTGGCGGCAAGCCTTACCCAGGTCCTGCGGCTCGACGATGTCAGCCAGGTTGGCCACGCCCGCCGTGTCGTGCAGAAGCTCGCCGAGCAGCATGGGTTTGCTACGGCCGATGCCGGCCGGGCGGCCCTCGTCGCAACCGAGCTTGCCAGCAATGTGCTCAAGCACGCCCAGCGCGGTGAACTGCACCTGCGGGTGCTGGCGCATGGCAGCCAGCCTGGGATCGAACTGATCGCGGTGGACCGCGCCCACGGTTTCGACCTGCCCAGTTGCCTGGTCGATGGCTATTCCACCGGGGGCACCCAGGGCATTGGCCTGGGGGCGGTCAGCCGCCTGGCCCAGGTGTTCGATGTGCATGCGGACGCCCAGGGCGCCGTGGTGCTGGCACGTCTTTACCGGCAAGACGACAAGGGCAAGGATGTACGCGTGGGCGTGAGCCACCATTCACTGCATGACGACCCGGCTTGCGGTGACAGCTGGCACGTGACGCTGGACGGTCAGCGCGTGAGCGCCTTGGTGGTCGACGGCCTCGGCCACGGCGAGGAAGCCGAGCGCGCGGCCAGGGCCGGCGTGGATGCGTTCGTGCAGGCGCCTTTCACCCCCCCTCAGCAACTGCTCGGCGAGTTGCACCATGCCATGGGTGGGACCCGCGGCGGGGCTGTGGCGATCGCCCAGTACGACGGGGAACGCGACAGCCTGGCATTCATCGGCATCGGCAATATCGGCGCCACCCTGGTGGGCGGCGACCGCCCGCGGGGCCTGGCCTCGCACCCGGGCATCGTCGGCGGGCAATACCGCAAGGGCCAGGTGTTCGACTACGCTCACTTGAAGGGGCATCTGTTGGTCATGTTCAGTGACGGCCTGCAAACGCGCTGGAACCTGCAAACCTACCCCGGCCTCGCTCACCGCCACCCGGCGGTGATCGCCGCCGTGCTGCACCGCGACTTCTGCCGTGGGCGGGACGATGTGACGGTGCTGGTCATCGATCTGGAGGCCGTGCATGGCTGAGCCAACCCCCGACAGCAGCAGCGCGCAGGCCGACCTAGCGCGCCTGCACGCCGAAAACCAGGCCCTGCGCGCCGAACTCGAGGACACCAACCAGGGTGTGCTGGCGCTGTATGCCGAGCTGGATATCCAGGCCGAGCAATTGCGCCAGGCATCGGACCTGAAAAGCCGCTTCCTGTCGTACATGAGCCACGAGTTCCGCACGCCGCTGGGGTCGATCCTGAGCATCACCAGCCTGCTCGCCGACGAGGTGGACGGGCCGTTGAGCAAGGAGCAGCAGTTGCAGGTGGCGTTTATCAGCACCGCGACGCGCGAACTCAGCGACATGGTCGACGACCTGCTCGATCTGGCCAAGATCGAGGCGGGGCGGCTTACCATTTCACCGGCCTGGTTCGACATGCTCGACCTGTTTGCCGCCTTGCGCGGGATGTTCCGCCCGATCGTCGACGCCGGCACGGTCGATCTCATCTTCGAAGAGCCGCAAGGTTTGCCGCAGATGTATACCGATGACAAGAAGCTGGCGCAGATCCTGCGTAACTTCATTTCCAACGCACTGAAGTTCACCACCCGTGGTGAAGTGCGGGTGTCGGCGCAGTTGCATGGCAGCAACCAGGTCCGTTTTGCGGTGAGCGACACCGGCATCGGCATTGCGCCCGAACTGCTTGGCGGGCTGTTCGAAGACTTCGCCCAACTCGACTCGCCCCTGCAGAAACGCCTGCGCGGCACCGGCCTGGGGCTTTCGCTGTGCAAGCGCTTCGCCGCGCTGTTGGGTGGCGAGGTGGGCGTGGAGAGCGCGCCCGGCGTTGGCTCGTCATTCTTCGTCACTCTCCCGCTGGCACTGGCCCCCGAGGCGCGCACTGATGAACCCTGACATCCGCCTGCTGATCGTCGACGACAACGCCGCCACGCGCTATGCGCTGCGTCGGCGCCTGGCGCTGCATGACTATCAGGTTCTGGAGGCTGGAACCGGGGGTGATGGCCTGGCCTTGATCCGCAGCGAACCGATCGATGCGCTCATCCTCGACGTCAATTTGCCCGACATGAGTGGCTTCGATATCGTCAGGTTGCTGCGGGCAGACCCGGCGACCGCCTTGCTGCCGGTGATTCACGTGTCGGCGGCGTCGATCCAGAGCGGCGATATCATTACTGGCCTGGATGCCGGGGCCGACGCGTATCTGGTGCACCCGGTGGATGCCGACGTGCTGGTGGCGACCCTGCGTACCCTGTTGCGGGTGCGCGATACCGAGCGGGCGCTGCGTGACAGCGAGGCCCGGTTTCGCGAGATCTTCAGCAATGTCTCTGCGCCCATCGCCGTGCTCGATGCCGGGCTCAAGGTGCATGAGTGCAACCAGGCGTTCGCCCAGCTGATCCAGGACAACCGCAACCCCGAAGCGCTGCAGGAATGCTTCGGCGACGACCAGCAGGCCGCCATCGCCGCCTTGCGCCGCCATGTGGCCGATGGTCAGCGCTGGCGCGGCAACCTGGGCATGACCGTGAGCGGCCAGCCACGGGACACCGAATGGCAGCTTTCGCCTTACCGCGCGCCAGGGCTGTGCCTGGTGTTCGTCGAGGATGTCACCGAACACCGCCACCGCGAGCGCTCGCACCTGGCGCGCCTGGACGATGCCAATACCCAGCTGGCCCGCGAAGTGGCGCAGCGTGCGCGGACCGAGGCGCAACTGTTGCAACTGCAGAAGATGGACGCCCTGGGCAGCCTCACCGGAGGCATCGCCCACGACTTCAACAACCTGCTCACCGGCATCATCACCAGCCTTGAACTGATTCGCAAACGCGTGGCGCAGAACCGCGTGGAGAAAGTCCCAAGCTACGCCGACGCGGCCCTCAGCTCGGCCATGAGCGCCGCGTCGCTGACCCATCGGATGCTCGCCTTCGCCCGCCAACAGCCGTTGGACACGCGCCCGGTGGACATCAACGAGCGGGTACGGTCGCTGGAAGAACTGCTCACCCGTACCATAGGCGAGCGCATCGTGCTGGCCCTGACGCTTTCCAACGAGCCGACCATTGCCCTGGTCGACCCGATCCAGCTGGAGAGCGCGGTGCTCAACCTGGTGATCAACGCCCGCGATGCCTTGGCCAAGGGCGGGCGTATCTGGGTGACCACCGCCGCTACCTGGTCACACGGTGACCCCAACCTGCAGGACGGCCCGTATGTTGCGGTCACGGTGCGCGATGACGGCTGTGGCATCGAGCCTGAGCTGCTGGAAAAGGTGTTCGACCCGTTCTTCACCACCAAGCCGGTGGGGCAGGGCACGGGGCTGGGGCTGTCGACCATCTACGGCTTCGCTCGCCAGTCCGGCGGCCATGTGGCATTGCGCAGCGTTGTCGGGCAGGGCACTGAAGTGACCTTGCTGTTGCCGGCCAGCAACCAGCAGGAGGCCCGTGAGGAGCGCGGGCCACAGCTCGACCAGCAGGGTGGCGGCGAACATGTGCTGGTGGTCGAGGACATGGCCTCGGTGCGGCTGTCGGTGGCCGAGGTGCTGGCCGATGCCGGTTATCGCTGTACCCTGGCCGACACCATCGAGCGGGCGCTGGACCACCTGCGCGAAGACCCGAGCATCGAGCTGCTGCTGACCGATGTCGGCCTGCCCGGCATCAGTGGCCGAGAGTTGGCCGACATGGCGCGAACCTACCGGCCGGGGCTTCCGGTGCTGTTCATGACCGGTTACGCCGAGACGGCGCTGGATCGCCAGGCCTTCCTCGACACGGGCATGGACCTGTTGATCAAGCCGTTCCAGACTAGCGAACTGCTCGCCAAGGTCGGGCGCACGCTGGGCCTGGTGAGTTGACCCGATGGAACTGCCGCAGTCGTGGATGAGTCGCAGTCTTGAACCCGACAAAAAAGGATGTTGGCAATGAAAGCGATGACTCGACTGTTTACCGGCCTGGCTCTGGTCGGTGCACTGGGCGCTTCCGCTGCCTGGGCGGACCAGCCCGGCGCTGATTGGAAGGTCACCAAGGACCAGGCCGAAGCCACATTGAAGGGCGCCGGCTACACCCAGATCACCAAGATCGAAGCCGATGACGGGCACTGGGAAGGCGAGGGCCTGAAGGCTGATGGCAAGCAATATGAGTTTCAGGTAGACCCGCACAACGGCACCATCATCAAAGACGAGCTGGATCGCTGATGCGGTAAACGTGCTGTGCTGTTACTGGGGCCGCAAAGCGGCCCCAGCCTTTTTGTTGCCGGTCGCGCACCAGTAACCCCCACGCAAGCTCTTGGTGCGACAGCTACCGGTCGCCGATCACTCTCAATGAACTCCACGCCCATGCGCCACGTCACCCGTGTGAGAGGCACACATTCCGGCAGCCGCCGGATGACCACTTGCGAGGGACATGACCATGGAACGCGAGCAAAACTCAGCATCGCCCCCCAGCGATACCCAGGAGCACCTGCACGCCATTACCGACGAAGCGGGCGCGCTGCTGAACGAGGCTAAGGCGCAAGGCACCGAGCAGTTCGAACACTACCGTGACACCGCCGCCGAGCAGCTGGATTCATTGAAGCAGGGCGCGCAGTCAGCAGCCTCTGCACTGGAAGGCAACGACTCGTTGGGGCTTTCCCAATACCTGGGCCAGGCCGCTGAATACATCGGCAGCTTTGCCGAGCAGATCCGCCACGAGAGTGCTGAGGACCTGCTGCACAGAGGTTCGCGCCTGGCGCGGGACAACCCTGCGCTGTTCCTGGCCGGCAGCGTGGCCGTCGGTTTCGCCTTGTCGCGGTTCCTGCGTGCCAGCGCCAGCCATGTACCGGCCGCTACCTCCCCAGCCCCGGCCTATGGTGCCAGCGAGCCCTACCACAGCACGGCGCCCCAGCCCGACCGCGCCAGCGACGTGGCCACCCACAAACCCTATACCCCGGTCGACCCGGTCGGCATGGGCGCCGGAACCTTGGTAAGCGGCGGGCCCCTGGACCGCGATCCGCTCAAAGGAGGTGAATGATGAACAAGGACCCGCTACAAGCCACCCCCCCGCTGCACACCCCCATCGAAGACGCCGTGGGTGTCGGTAGCCTGCTGCGTCAACTGATGCGTGAAGTACCCGAGCTCTTTACCAAGGAGCTGGCGCTGGCCAAGGCAGAGCTGCAGCACAACCTCAATACCCTGAAAGCGGGCACCGCTGCCGTGGCGGCAGGCGCGATCGTGCTGCTGGCGGGCTTCATCATCGTGCTGCTGGCTGCGGTGTATGCCTTGGCCATGGTCGTCGCGCCCTGGCTGGCCGCGTTGATCGTGGGTGCCATTACCATGATCGTCGGCTTCGTAATGCTGCAGTCGGGCAAGAAACAGTTCGAACCCGGCCAACTGGCCCCGGATCGCACGCTGCATGCCATGCAGCAGGACAAGGACGCGCTGAAGAGGAAACTGCCATGAATACCTCCTTCGAACATGACACGCACAAGGACCCGGACGTGCTCGAGCAGGAAATCAACGCCAAGCGTGAGCACATCAGTGACCTGGTCGATGCCCTCGAACAACGCCTGAGCCCGGGCCAGCTGATGGACCAGATGCTCGCTTACACCAAGGGTAATGGCGGCGAATTCTTCCATAACCTGGGCACGACGCTTAAGAACAACCCGGTGCCGACGACCCTGACGGTACTGGGGCTGGCCTGGCTGGGCCTTAATCAGAACCGCCCGTTCAACCCCGGCCCTGCGCATACCGGGCCGGGTATGGGTGAAAAGCTTGGCGAGGCGGTCGACGCGGTAAAAGGCGCCTTTGCCCATGCGGGTGAAGCGCTGCACGATGCCGGGCGCAGCGTGAGCGGCAAAGCCCATGACCTGCGGGACCGGGCGGGTGACATTGGCCGAGGTGCTCGGGATTCGGTCGAGGGCTCGGCTGACACCCTGCGCGGTGCAGCCGATCAGGTCAGTGCACAAGCCACGGCATTGAAAGGCCAGTTCGATCATCTGCTCAAAGAGCAACCGTTGGTGCTGGCCGCCCTGGGCATTGCCTTGGGCGCAGCGCTAGGGGCGGCGCTGCCTGGCACCCGCAAGGAAGACGAACTGATGGGCGCCAGCAGTGACCGGTTGACCGATACCTTGAAAGCCAAGGGCGAGCAAGCCAAGCAGGCGGTCAAGGAAACGGTGAAGGAAGCGACGGCCAAAGAAGCGCCCAGCGGGACACACAGGGCAGGGGATTCGGACCTGTCTGCGGGCCTGGGCTTCCCGTCCTGAAGTGCCAGGCTGTGCTCGCCTCGGTTGCATCAGCGACTGGGGCGAGCACCCCGCTGTTGATACCGTGCCAGAATGGGCTGCACGCTGAGCCCGTGCACCGCTATGCTCAGCGCCACCACCGACAGTGTGAGGTTGGTGCTGGACGCCGCGACGTCCGGCGGCAATTGGTGGTTGAGCGCGTAGAACAAGTAGTACAGGCTGCCGATCCCGCGTATCCCAAACCACCCCAGCATGCCGCGCTGACGCAAGTCCAGCAGCCCGCCGAAAGGCAGTAGCAAGGTGCTGAGTGGCCGGATCAGCACGAACAGCGCGCCAGCGACCCACAACGCCCGCCAGTCCCAGTGCTCAAGCAAGACCACGCCGAGCAAGGTGACCAGAAACACCTCCATCGCACGCTCCACCAGGCCGCCGAACGAAAGCATGTCGCCGAGCATGATGCCCGCCGCCACTTGCGTGTCTTCCAGGTCGGCAACATCGCCTTTTACCGCATGCTCGGGGGCCACGTGCTGATGGCCAACCACCGGCTGCACCAAGTGCTCGGCGGGCTCGTGCGGCTCGGGGGTGGAGTGGACTTCGGCTTGCCTCAAGCCCAGGCCTGCGGCGAACACGGCGAGAAAACCGTAGCCATGGATCAGGTCGGCGAGCACATAGGCCATCGCAATCAAGGCCAGCGCCAGATAATCGTTGGGCGAAACGGTGCTGTCGTCGTGCCGGGTGCGCAGGTACAGGGCAAAATACCCAAGCCCGCGCCCCATCCAGTAGCCACACAGCAGCCCGGCGGGCACGGCCCACAACAGGTCCTGGACAAGCCAGTCCATGAGCCATTGTTCGCCTGCGGTGTTCTGCAGCAGCAACAGGCCCAGGATCACGAACGGGAAGGCCACGCCATCATTGAGGCCCGCTTCGCCAGACAAACTGAAGCGCACGGGGTCGTAGTCTTGCGCGTCGTTGACCTGCACCAGCGTCGCCAGCACCGGGTCGGTGGGGGCGAGAATCGCGCCAATCAACAGCGATAACCCCCAATTCATGTGCAACCCGTAATGCAGCAACACGCTGACCCCACCGATGCACATCAGCATCAGCGGTCCGGCCAGCATCGACGCAATCCGCCAGTTGCGGCTACGTAACGGCAGCCGCAGCTTCAACCCGCTGACAAACAGGGAAAACAGCACGGCGACTTCGGTGAGGTGCTCGATCCAGCCGCTGGCCTTGGCCAGATCCAGTTGCAGCAGGCCCAACCCGCTCGGGCCCAAGGCGATGCCCAGCGCCAGGCACACCACCGAGGTGGTGACCGGCACCCAGCGCAGGTAGGAGGCGGTCAGCGCCAGCAGCAACAGCACTGCGCCGAGCATGGCGACCCAGACAATAAAGCTCATGTGTGCAGTTGCCTCCGCGCAATCGGGCGCCGGGCCTGTAGTTCAGACGCCACCCGGCCAGTAGCCGTTCCGCTGGCGGGGCCACCGCCGGTCAGCCGCCCTATAGCACCTTGTCGAGGGTGACCGGGAACTCCCTCACGCGTTTGCCGGTGGCATGGTAGATGGCATTGGCAACTGCGGCCGCGACACCGACGATGCCGATTTCGCCCACCCCTTTGGAGCCCAGTTCGTTGACGATGTCGTCGTTTTCTTCAACGAATATCACCTCGATGTCCGCGATATCGGCATGCACCGGCACGTGGTATTCGGCCAGGTTGTGGTTGAGGAACCGACCTAGCTGGTGGTCGGTTTGGGTTTCTTCCTGCAGCGCCATGCCCAAGCCCCACACCACGCCGCCGAGGATCTGGCTGCGGGCGGTCTTCGGGTTGACCACGCGGCCCGCTGCCACCGCGCTGATCACCTTGGTCACTTTGATGGTGCCCAGGTCCTCATCGACCTGGACCTCGACGAACACCGCCGAATGGGTGGCCGTGGCGTATGGCTCACGCTTGGCGCTGGGCTCGGCGGTAACCTGTACTTCAAGGGCTCCGTCTGCAGACCCGGCGACGATATCGGTGATAGCGATACGGTGTTGGCCAGCCTGCAGGTACCCGTCGCCGAAGTTTATTGCCTGCGCGGGCGTTGCAGCGATTGCGGGGAAGGCCTGGCGTGCCAGCGCCAGCACCTGGGTGCGCAGGGCCAGGCAGGCCTGGCGCACGGCGGAGCCCACCGAAGACACGGTGAACGACCCCCCTTGCAAAGGCGCTGTCGGCAGTGAAGAGTCGCCCAGGACGAAGGTCACGTCCTGCAACATGACGCCGGCAGCATCCGCCGCGATCTGGGTCATCACGGTGTAGGTGCCGGTGCCTATGTCGGTGGTGGCACTGCTGACGGTCAGTTTGCCCTGGCGGTCGATGCGGGCCTTGGCGCTGGCCTTCATCTGCATCGCTTCCCAGACACCGCCGGCCATCCCCCAGCCAATCAGCTGGTTGCCGGTGCGCATGCTGCGCGGCTGCGGTGTACGCGCGCCCCAGCCGAACCGTGCGGCGCCCTGGTCGTAACAGGCCAGCAGTTCCTTGCTGGAATACGGTTTGCCTTCATTGCCATTGCTGGCGGCAAAATTGGCCCGACGCAGTTCGATTGGGTCGAGGTTCGCGGCACACGCCAGCTCATCCATCGCGCACTCAAGGGCGATCACGCCACTCGCGGCGCCCGGCGCACGCATGTCCAGCGGCGTGTACACATCCAGCGGGGCCAGGCGGTAGCTCAGCGCCACGTTGTCGCACTGGTAGAGCATGCCGCTCCATTCCACCAAGTGCTCGGTGAAGTCTTCGAAGCGCGAGGTCTGGCCGATGGCATCGTGGGCGATCGCCAGCAGCTTGCCCTGCGCAGTTGCGCCCAGCCGGACCCGTTGCCGGGTGCGTGGGCGGTAGCCGAAGGTGAACATCTGCTGGCGGGTCAGGGTTACGCGTACCGAGCGTTTCAGGTGCAGGGCTGCCATCACGGCCAAGGGCAGCTGGTACTGCGGGCGCAGCCCCGAGCCGAAGGCACCGCCGACGAACGCGGCGAGGATCCTGAGCTTGTCTTTGGGCAGGCCGAACACCTTGTGCAGGTAGTCCTGGCAATTTTGCGTGCCTTGGGTCTTGTCATGGATCTCAAGCGCGCCGTCGGCTTTGTAGAACACCGTGGAGGCATGGGGCTCCATGGGGTTGTGGTGCTCGTTGGGCGTGTCGTAGGTTGCGTCGAGCTGTACGGCCGCCTGGGCATACTGCCCGGCGAAATCGCCACGGGGCTTCGGGGTTTCAGCAGGGGCAGGGTGGGCTTGGTCGAGCACGGCATGCAAGTCAGTCTGGTGGCCTGCCTGGTCATAGTCGATGCGGATCAACGAGCCGGCATGCCGTGCCAGTTCCAGGCTCTCGGCGACCACCAGCGCCAGCGGTTGCCCGCTGTACAGGACGCGGTCATTGAACAGGGGGCGCAACGGCGAACCTTCGGCGGCGTCGGCATCGCTGTAATCGTCGTCATAGCTGGAAATCCGCGGCCGATTGGCGTGGTGCAGCACCGCGATCACCCCCGGCACCTTCAACGCCTGCGCGGTGTCGATGCTGCGTACTCGGCCGCAGGCGATGGTGCTCGAAACCACACTGCCGTACAGCAACCCAGGCTCGGGATACTCACCGGCGTAGCGTGCCTTGCCCGTCACTTTGGCCACGCCATCCACACGGTCGAGGGGCGTGCCCACTACAGTTTTCATTCGGTTCATGGGGCTGTCCTGCAGGTGCTGGCGCCGGCCGCGGCTTCTGTGAGCGCACGGACGATCGCGCGTTTGCCGAGGGCTACCTTGAAAGCGTTGTGCTTGAGCGGCGTTGCCTGTTGCAGCAATGCGTCGGCCGCACGTGCGAACAGCGCGGGCGACACCGCCTGGCCTTTTAATGTCGCTTCGACCGCCTCGTTTCGCCAGGGTTTGTGCGCGACACCCCCTAGCGCTACACGAGCGTCCTGGATCACGTCGCCGTCGAGTTTGAGCGCGGCAGCCACCGACACCAGTGCAAAGGCGTAGGAGGCGCGGTCACGAATCTTCAGGTAACGGTAATGCGTTTCGAACGCTGGGGGCGGCAGCTCGATAGCGGTAATCAGTTCATCAGCGCTCAACTGGTTGTCGCGCTCGGGCGTATCACCCGGTAGCCGGTGAAATTCGGCGAAGGGGATGCGCCGCTGCCCAGCCCGGCCCTCCACGTGGACCACGGCATCCAGCGCGGCCAAGGCAACACACATGTCCGAGGGGTGCGTGGCCACGCAGCTGTCGCTGGCGCCCAGAATGGCATGTATCCGGTTGAGGCCTGTGCGTGCAGGGCAGCCGCTGCCCGGCTCACGTTTGTTGCAGGGCGTACCGGTGTCGTAGAAGTAGTAGCAGCGGGTACGTTGCAGCAGGTTGCCGCCGGTGCTGGCCATGTTGCGCAACTGCGGCGAGGCGCCCGCGAGGATGGCCTGCGACAGCAGCGGGTAGCGCTGCTCGATCAAGGGGTGCCAGGCCAGGTCAGCGTTGCTGACCAGTGCGCCGATCATTACGCCGCCGCTTGAGGTCTGCTCGATGCCGTTCAACGCCAGGGCGGTGATGTCGATCAGGCGGGTGGGGCTCACCACGTTTTCCTTCATCAGGTCGACGAGGTTGGTACCCCCGGCAATGAAGCGCGAGGCGTGGTCCGCCAGATTGACCGCTTCGCTGACAGAGGACGGCTTGTGGTAGCTGAAGGGGGTCATGGCTGCGACCCTCGTTCAGGCTCGCGCTCATCGCGCATCAGCGGCAGGGCCTCTTCCACGGCGGCAACGATGTTGCTGTAGGCGCCGCAGCGGCAAAGGTTGCCGCTCATCAGCTCGCGAATGGCTTCACGCGTGTCGGCCCGGCCTTCGCGGGCAAGGCCGATGGCCGAACAGATCTGCCCTGGGGTGCAGTACCCGCACTGGAAGGCGTCGTGGGTAATGAAGGCCTGTTGCATCGGGTGAAGTTGCTCACCCTCGGCCAGCCCCTCTACGGTGACGAGCTCGGCGCCGTCGCACATCACGGCGAGGGTCAGGCAGGCATTGATACGCTTGCCGTCGCGCAGCACAGTGCAGGCACCGCATTGCCCATGGTCGCAGCCCTTTTTGCTGCCGACCAGGTCAAGCTGCTCGCGCAGCATGTCGAGCAACGTCGTCCACGGCTGGACCTGAAGCGACCGGGGGACGCCGTTGAGTGTCAGGCTGATGGCATGCCCATCGACGCCCGCTTGGGAGTTCGTGCTCATGGAAACCTCACGGTCAGGAATGCATCGCGCAGTCGGCTGCGTCTATTTGCTGCGACCGGAGGTGTTTGGCAAACGTTCAGGTTTTATCGGCGGGCGACCAGACCTGCTGCGCAATGCAAACGTACCCGTCGAACAGCAGCCGCGCCGTGCGCACCAGGCCGCAACGGCCGATCGCGCCGTTCTGCTGGCTGATCTGCACGGTAAATTCGCCGCTGGGATGCTCGACCGAAAGCCGTTGCGTGCTACCCGGGGTAATGCGCGCAAGCCCCTGCACCACCGAACCTTCGATCAGGCAGGCGCTGGCGACGCTCACCGCGCCGAACACGCCAATCGAGGCGTGACAGCGGTGGGGGATGAATGAGCGTGTATTGACCGCCCCGCCATGGTGCGGCGCTGACACCAGGCACATCTTTGGCACGTTGCGCTGGCTGACGTCACCCAGCTGCATGCGCGGGCCGGCCTGCAGGCGGATCGACTCCAGGCGTGCTTTCAGGGCAGCATTGCCGTCCAGCTGTTCCCGGCTTTCATGGCCGGTAATGCCGAAGTCCTCGGCACGCAGCAGCACCACTGGCATGCCATTGTCGATGCACGTCACGGGCACTGCGTCGATCAGGTCATGGCTGTTGCCGGTTGGCAGCAGGGCGCCGCAGCTGGAGCCGGCAACGTCTGCAAAGCTCACCAGCAACGGCGCCGCCAGCCCAGGCACACCGTCGATGCGTGTGTCCCCGGCATACTGCACTTGGCCCCGGGCGGTGGGCACCTGGGCGACGGCAAGCTGCCCGGTGTTCTCCATGAAAATGCGCACAGGGGTCAACGCACCGGTGGCTGTCACCAGCCCACGCTCGATGGCGAATGGGCCCACGCCGGCCAAAATGTTGCCGCAGTTCTGGCCGTAGTCCACCCGCGCTTCGTCCACCACTACCTGGGCGAACAGGTAATCGACGTCGGCATCTTCGCGGCGCGAGCGGCGAATGATCGCTACCTTGCTCGTCAGCGGGTCGGCGCCGCCGATGCCATCGATCTGACGCGGGTCTGGCGAGCCCATCACGGCAAGCAGCACACGGTCGCGCAACGCCCCCTTGGCGGGCAGGTCGTCCGCCAGAAAGTACGCCCCTTTGGACGTGCCGCCACGCATGAGCAGGCACGGGATGCGGGTCTGGGCCATGTTCAGCCTTCCAGGTCGGCGAGCTGGTCGACGTAGCGCAGGCCCTTGTCGGCCAGGCGTTGGCGCATGTCATAGATGTCCAGGCCAAGCTCACCGGCCGCCAGGCGCTGGCGCTTGCGCTCTTCCAGGTCGGCGCGCTGGCTGGCGGCGTCCAGCACGGCGCCGGCTTGTTCATGGCGGACCACGACCACCCCGTCGTCGTCGGCGACGATGATATCGCCGGCATTGACCAGCTGCCCGGCGCAGAGCACGGGCAGGTTCACCGACCCGAGGACTTCTTTCACCGTGCCTTGCGCGCTGATGGCGTTGGACCAGACGGCAAAGCCCATCTCGCGAAGGGTCTGGCTGTCACGCACGCCGGCGTCGATAACCAGGCCGCGCACGCCCCGGGCCTTGAGCGAGGTTGCCAGCAGGTCGCCGAAGTAACCGTCGCTGCACGGCGAGCTCGGCGCCACCACCAGCACGTCACCGGGCCGGCACTGCTCGACGGCAACGTGGAACATCCAGTTGTCGCCCGGTGCGACCAGCACCGTTACTGCGCTACCCGCCACCGCGACACCCTGCTGGATGGGGCGCAGCCCCGCGTTGAACAGGCCTTTGCGGCCCTGCGCCTCATGCACGGTGGCAACACCCAGGCTGCCCAGCGTATCGATCAGGCCTGTGGGGGCGCGGTTGATATTACGTACCACGATGCCGGTCTTGCCGATCAGCCCGCTCATGCCAGCTGCTCCGCTACCCGCGGGAAGACGCTCTGGAAACCTTCGGCGTAGACGATGTTGCGCGCACTGGTGATGCCGACATTACGCTTGGCCTGCACACCGCGTTGCAGGGCGACGCGGGTGTAGTACTCCCACAGGTGCTCCTGGCCGGCCATGCACTGAATGGCGGCGTACTTCTTGCCCCACACCGGGGTGATGTCGAGGAAGGTATCGGGGCGCCATTCGCACTGCTCCGGCTGGTGCGGCTCGAAGGCGTAGACCGGTGGCGCGCCGACAATGCTTTCGCCAGGCTTGTAGCCCTCTGCCTGGGCGATGATGCGCGCTTCCTGGGCCAGGTTCATGGCCAGCGGATGGTCGTAATTGTAGGGGTCTTTAAGCGAGTGGCTGAGGACGAAGGCCGGTTGAACCTTGCGGAACACGTCGGCCAGGCGGAACAAGGTGTCCTTGTCCGCGCGCATCGGGTAATCGCCGATGTCGAAAAACTCCACGCTGGCGCCGAGGATTTCAGCGGCGGCCAGTGCCTCATCGCGGCGTGCGGCCTTGACCTTCTGCTCGGTCATCTCGCCTTTGCGCCACAGCTTGGCCGACTCGCCACGCTCACCGAAGGACAGGCAGACCACGTGCACGTGATGGCCTTGCTCGGCATGCAGGGCGATGGCGCCGCCGGCCCGCCAGACGAAATCGGCGGAATGAGCACTGACCACGAGGGCGGTTTTGGGTGATGCATTCATTAGAGTTGGCTCCTGCAAGGGGTATGAGCAGGATGGCATCGGCGCTGGGCCTGGACTAATGCGTTCCAGTAGTCGGGGTATGCTTTTTGTTTATTGTTGTGATCAAGCGGTGCATAGTCGCAGCCATTACCAAGCCTGGCCGAGGACACGATGACCGACACCGACCTACCCAACCTCATGCAGGTGCGCGCATTCGTTCGCGTGGCGGATGTGGGCAGCGTGTCCAAGGCATCGGAATTGCTGTTTCGTGCGCAGTCAGTAGTCACCCGCGCCATCGCCGAACTGGAAAACCGCCTGCAGGCGCGCCTGTTCGAGCGCCATGCCAATGGCATGCGCCTGTCCGAATTTGGCGCCTGTGTGTTGCCCCGTGCCCGCCGTGTGCTGGCCGAGCTCGACACGGTACCGCGCCTGCTCGGTGCGGACACTGCCCTGGAGCCGCTGTACCTGTTCCAGGCGCGGCGCCTGGAGGTGTTCGTGAAGCTTTGCCAGGCGCGGCACATGCAGACAGTGGCCAGCCACTTCGGGCTCAGCCAGCCGGCGGTGAGTTCGGCGCTGAAGGTGTTGGAAGGCGGGTGCGGCAAGCCGCTGTTCGAGCGCACCCCGCGTGGGTTGCAGCCAACGCGGGTCAGCCAGGACATCCTGGTGCCGATCCGCCGCGCGCTGAACGAGCTGCGCCATATCGACAGCGACCTGAGCGCCATGCGTGGCACCGTGCAAGGCATCGTGCACGTGGGCGCGCTGCCGTTGGGTCGCTCGCGCATCCTGCCTGAGGCGATTATCCGTTTGATCGATGCCCACCCGCAGGTGCGGGTAATCACCAACGAAAGCCCGTTCGACTTGCTTGCGACCGAGCTGCGGGTGGGGGATGTCGACTTCGTGCTAGGGGCGCTGCGCGCGCACGATTACGCCAGCGACTTGACCGGTGAGCGGTTGATCACCGAGGAGTTGGTCGTGCTGGCCCGGCGAGAACACCCGCTGTTCAGAGGGCCGGTTACGCTGGCCGATGTGCGCCAGGCGCGCTGGGTGTTGCCGCGGGCTGGGTCGCCTGCGCGGCACCTGCTGGACGCCTGCTTTGCCGCCGAACAACTACCCGCGCCGCGCCCGGTGGTGGAGAGCGCAGACCTTGCGATCATCAGGGGGCTGCTGTTGCACTCCGATATGCTGGCAGCGGTATCCGCGCACCAGCTGGCGCATGAAATTGCCAGCGACGAGCTGCGGCGCCTGCCATTGCCGCTGCCCGGCACCACCCGGGACATCGGCCTGACCTACCGCAACGGCTGCCTGCACTCGCCGGCCGCGGCAGCCCTGATGGCCTGCATTCGCGAAGTTATCGGGCAGGCTTGCCCGCTACCGAATACCGCACCTGTTGATTGCGGGTCTTCATGAAGTCTTCGGTACTCTGGCCACGCATGGCCGCGTAGATGTCCAGGTTGGACACGCCCAGCACCGCGCCGAGTTTTTCCAGCACAAAGAAAATCACGCCGTAGTGAATCAGCCCACGCCAGTCGCGGCGGCGCAGCAGGTCGCGTTCTTCTTCGGTCAGCCCGGATTCTTCATAAAGCGCCTCGGGGTCGGCGAGAAAGCGCTGGCGCCACTGTGGTTCGATCAGGCGGTGCAGGCACTTGTTCAGCGCGTAACCCTTGGCGCTGCGCTCCAGGGTGTAAGGGTAGGTGCCCTCGAGCTTCTCCGCGCCTGCCAATTGATGACGCATGTGCTGGCGGTGGCGTTCATTGACTGGCGCAGGCAGGCCCTGGTCGCGGTTTTCCAGCAGCAGGGTGGCGATGCCGGTCATCGACGGCAGGTAGTAGCCCTGGTGCAGGCGGTTGACCGAAGACGACAGCGCCCCACGCATGATCAGCCAGGTGATGACCTCGGCGCCTTCCATGCCGCCGAGGGTGGCGTATTCGGCCAGGGTCATTTCGGTCAGGCGCTGGGGGTCATCGACCAGCAAGTCGATGAACTGGGCGTCCCATTGCGGGTTGTTGAAGCCGCACCGTTCACCATGCACCTGGTGCGAAACGCCGCCGGTGGCGACGATCGCGACCTTGAAGTCTTCGGGGTAGCTTTCGATGGCCCGGCGCAAGGCCTGGCCAAGCTTGTAGCAACGCCGCGCAGTAGGGATCGGCAGTTGCAGCACGCCCACTTGCAGCGGCACGATCTGCACCGGCCAGCCTTCATCGCAGGGTAGCAATGCCGACATCGGCGAGAAAAAGCCATGGTCCAGCGGCTTGTCGCGGAAGAAACTCATGTCGAATTCGTCGGCCATCAAGCTTTCGCCGATGTGCCGGGACAGCGCCGCATGCCCACCCACGGCGGGCAGGTCGCGGGGGTTGCCGCCTTCGTCGGCCACTGCGTACTGGCTATCGACGCCCAGGGTGAAGGCGCTGTAGTGGTCGAAGAAGAACGAGGTGACGTGGTCGTTGAAGATATAGAACAGCACGTCGGGCTGCTGCGACTGCAACCAGCCACGGATCGGTTCGAAGCTCTCGAAGATCGGCGCCCAGGCGGCTTCCTGTTGTTTGTCATGGTCGACCGCGAAGCCGATAGTGGGGGTATGGGAGACGGCAAGGCCACCGATGATACGCGCCATTGAAAAGTCCTCTGTTTCAGGTTTACCGCACGGCCGCGACCGGCAGCACACGTTGCCGGGCATAACCGTTGGCCAGGATTGCCAAGGCTGCGACGAACGCCGGCAGGCCAAGGGCGATGAATAACAATGGCAAGCCCAGGCCCAGACTGAGCACGGCGCCGCCGATGAGTGAACCGAAGATGGCGCCGAAGCGGCCGATGCCGAGCATCCAGCTTACACCTGTGGCGCGACACGCCGTGGGGTAGTAACCCGGCGCGAAGGCGTTCAGGCCGGTTTGCGCGCCGCTCATGCAAAAGCCCGCAACGGCGACGCCAACGGCCAGCAAGCTCGACTCCAGGCCGTACGCGCCGAGCGAAACGATACAAAGCCCGCCGAGTGCGTAGGCGGTGGCGATCACCCGGTTAGGGTTGCGCCGGTCCATGGCCCAGCCGACCACCAATGCGCCAGCGGTGCCCGCCAGTTGGAACAGGCCGGTGATGGTCGCGGCGCGTTCGATGCTCTGGCCGCCATCCCGCAGCAGGGTCGGCAACCAGCCCATGGTCAGGTAGATCACCAGCAGGCCCATGAAGTAGGTCGCCCACAGGGTCAGGGTGCCGAGGCGATAATGCCCGCTGAACAGCTGGCGCACAGGCGCTTTGGCTTGGGTGGCGGCTTCGCTGACGATAAAGCAGCTGGTCGCGGTGAACTGGCCGCCGAGGCGGTTGAGAATGGCTGCGACCTTTTTGGCCGGTGCAGCCTGCGCTGCCAGATAGCGGGGTGACTCAGGCAGCAGCCACCACAGCAATGGCAGCAGCGCCATTGGCAGCAGGCCGCCCACCAGCAGCACCGAATGCCAGCCTTGATGCGGGATCAACCAGGCGGCCAGAAAACCTCCCAGGCCCGACCCCATGTTGAAGCCGGTGAACATCAGGGTGATCAACAGCGCGCGGCTGCGCTCAGGCAGAAACTCCGAAAGCAACGTTGTGCAGTTGGGCATTGCCGCGCCTAGCGCCACGCCGGTGAGCAAGCGCAGCGCTGCCAGTTCATAGGGGTTGCGGGCAAACGCGCAGGCCAGGCTGAGCACGCTGAAACCGCTTACCGCCAGCAGCAGGATGTTCTTGCGGCCCAGGCGGTCAGCATACGGGCCGGCGGTGATGGCACCGATGGCAAGGCCGACCATGCCAGCGCTCATCACCGGGCCGAAGGCTGCACGTGACAAGCCCCAGTCCTGCATCAATGAGGGTGCGATGAAGCCCATGACGGCAACATCGAAGCCGTCGAACAGCACGATCAAGAAACAAAGAATCAGTATCAACCGTTGGTAGTGAGAGATGGGACGGCTATCGATCCACTCTTTTACATCGACGCTGGGCGTGTGCATGCGCGTTCACCGATTATTGTTGTAGTGGTGACGATTTCTGTGAACAAACGCAGGGCAGGTCGCCAGAAATCACCCCGCCGGGTTACGACGTGGGCAGACTCTAATCGCTGGAGGGGCAGCAGCGCCGCTGGGAAATCCTTAATAAGGGATCGAATTTGGTTATGAGGTCGGGAGCAAGCATGTATCACTGTGTATCAAGGCGCGTGCTTCGACCACTCGCTTACAAATCCCTGCCGGTGCAGATACGCCACGGATACATGCCGACGGCTAAATGGGCCAACCCGAACGAACAGCCCAAACCGCTGCTTGTTCTGGCTCTTGCGCCCTTGTGGCATTACCTGATGGAGAAACCCCATGACCCGTATCCAGCGCCCCAACAAAACCCGCCTTGGCCTGCTGAGCATTGCCCTGGTCGGCGGTATGAACCTGGCCGCATCGGCCTTTGCTGTCGAAGCGTTGCCCCAGGGCTACCAGCTCGCCGCCGCTGAAAAGGCCGGCGAGGGCAAATGTGGCGAGGGCAAGTGCGGCGCCAGCGGCGCCAAGGGCAAAGCCACCCAGGCGGAGGGTAAATGCGGCGAAGGCAAGTGCGGTGATGCCTCGTTCGCCCGCACCGATGCCGACCACGACGGCCAGGTATCGCGCGCCGAGCTGCTGGCGGTGGCGCCGGGGGCCAACGCGGAGTTCGACGCTATCGATGCCAACCACGACGGCTACCTGTCCGAGGCTGAGGTTTATCAGTTCCGCAAGCACCAGTTCGACGCAAACGGCAAGCCGTTCCCTTCCGATCTGTACAGCAAGTTGAGCCAGGCCAGGAACTGACCGTCACCCGGCACCCTCCCAGCGGGGAGGGTGCTTTGCCTCCAGGAGTACGCCATGAGTCGTTCCCCGTCCCTGCAAGGTGCCGGCCTTGGCCTGCGTCGCGCGCTGTTGCCTGAATTGCTGACCATGAGCACGGGTGCCGTGGACTTCCTCGAATGTGCCCCCGATAACTGGATCGGCGTTGGCGGCACTTTTGGCGAGGGCCTGGCACGCCTGGCCGAGCGCTATCCGCTGGCCTGCCACGGCCTTTCGCTGTCACTCGGCGGCCCCGCGCCGCTGGACCATGGCTTTGTGCGGCAGATTCGCTGTTTCCTCGACCGTTACAATGTGCCGCTGTTCAGCGAACACTTGAGCTACTGCGCCGATGACGGTCACCTCTACGATCTGATCCCCATGCCCTTCACCGACGAAGCGGTGCGCCACACGGCCGCGCGTATTCGTGAAGTGCAGGATGCCCTTGGCCGGCGCATCGCGGTGGAAAACATCTCCTACTATGCAGCGCCCTACCAGGCAATGAGTGAAATCGACTTCCTACGCGCGGTCCTCGACGAGGCCGACTGCGACCTGCTGCTGGACATCAACAATGTGATCGTCAATGCCTGCAACCACCGTTATGACGCTGCCGACTTCGTCGCCGGGGTGCCGGCCGAGCGGGTGGTTTGCCTGCACGTGGCCGGGCATTACGACGAAGCGCCGGACCTGAAGATCGATACCCACGGCGCAAGCGTGAAGGCCGATGTCTGGCGCCTGCTGGCCAGCGCCTACCAGCATTTGGGGCACGTACCGACCCTGCTGGAGCGTGACTTCAACCTGCCACCGCTGCCTGAGTTGCTCATCGAGGTAGATTACATTCGCGATCTGCAAACTGCCGCGCAAACGCCAGAGGTGCGCCATGGCTGAGACATTGCGCGAGCAGCAGTTGCGCATGGCCCGCTTCATCCGTGACCCGCAGGCCAACCCGCCGCCGCCAGGCATCGAAGCACGGCGCCTGGCGGTTTATCGGCAGCTGTTCTTTGGCAACATGAAGTCGTTGCTGTCAGGCAGCTTTCCGGTGCTGCATGCGACCCTCACCGCCGACCAGTGGCAGGCGCTGACCGAAGGTTTCTACGCCAGCCACCGCTGCCAGACACCGTTGTTCACCGAGGTGGCTGGCGAGCTGGTCGACCACCTGCAAACCAGGGAGGATCTGCCGGGCTGGGTGGCTGAGCTGGCTCATTACGAGTGGATCGAGACGGTGTTGTTGCTCGGCGAAAATACTGAACCTGCGCATGACCCCGGCGGTGACCTGCTCGAGGGGGTACCGTTGCTGTCCAGCCTGGCGGTGCCGCTGGCCTACGTATGGCCGGTCAGCCAAATTGGGCCGGGCAACATTCCTCTACAGGCACCCATCGAACCCACACGGTTGCTGGCCCGTCGTGGCGCCGACCACAAGGTGCACTTCTCCCGCTTGGCGCCGCTGGCCCACGCGTTACTGGTGTCGTTGCAACAGCAGCAGCTTAGTGGCCGCGAGCACTTTGCAGCATTGGCAGAACATAGTGGCGTAGCGCCAGACTTCGTTGAAGCTCACGGCTTGGCGCTGTTGGTCGGCCTTAAATCCGAAGGCGTGGTGCTGGGCACGGCGTTGTAGGGCGGGCTTGCCCGCGGAGCAGGCACCGCGGTGGTTGGCCAGGGCGTTGCCCTGGATCGCGGGCAAGCCCGCTCCTACAGGATTGATTGAGGCCGGGAGGCTCGGTCAGGGAGCGGCGGTGCTGCCCTGATGCTCAGCATGACGGCACTGGGTTGTGGTTGGGCAGGGCGTAGCTTCGCTCAGCGGCGGTAGTAGTGGTGGTCGGCCTCATAGCGGTGGTGCGCGGCCCGGTCATGGTGGCGCTGCCATTCGCGGCGGCGTTCGGCCTCGCGCCGCGCCTGCTCGCGGCGCCATTGTTCACGGCGCCAGTTTTCGCGGCGCCAGTCGTCGCGACGGTCATGCCGGTAGCCGTCGTGGCGATAACGGTCATCATGCGCCAATAGCGTGGCGGGCTGCTGTGCGGCCACGCTCGCCAGGCTCGGCCAGGGGTTGTCGGCACCCTCGGCATGGGCTTGCACAGGCATGGGGTCGGAGGTATGAACAGGCGTTGGCGCCTTCATCGGTGTAGCGGATGCCGAGCCCATTGCCGCGAACGCGAACAGGCCGAGGAGCACTATCCGGGGGACATGGATTTTCATGAGCGAAGACAACCTCTGCTGGATATTGGGGCGTTGGGCCATGCGTTCGCGGGCCAGCCTGAAGGCTGCCTGGCGCACTGCATGTGCCTGATCACATAGACCAGCAAAGCGGAAAAAGTTCGGGAAAACCGTTACTTAAATGGCAAGGCTGCCATGGCGGCGGCTGGCGCAATGCCCTCAATGCACGCCGGGAACGGTATACTTGGCGCCTTTGCCAGCGCCCGGGAGAAGTTCATGCGGCAGGTCTTGTTAATCGTCGATGTCCAGTCCACCTTCAGCCCGCCGGAGTGGCTGGTCGATGGCGTGCGTGCGTTGTCCGCGACGATCCCGACCATCGCCTCGGTCGAATTGCATGACGAGCAGGTGACGCCTTTCGAGCGGCAGCTGGGCTGGCACCCTGCCGCTGAGGACGAGAGCCTGGTCGAAGCCGACAAGGTGTTCATCAAACACGGTTATGGGCAGACTGCCGAGACCCTTGAGTACATCCGCCAGCTGGGCGTCGAGCGCGTGCTGGTCTGCGGGCTGCAGACCGAAACCTGCGTGCTGGCCGCAGGCTTCGCGCTGTTCGATGCGGGGCTGACGCCCACGTTGATCACCGACCTGACGGTGGGCTCTTCCCTCGATCGCTCAGGCAAGATGGGCATCGAGTTGTGGAAACACCACTTCGGCAATGTCACTACCCGCGCCGAGGTGCTGGCCGAACTCGCCAGCTGACTGCTGCTGCGCGCCGGTCACTGACTCGGTGACCGGCATGGGCAGATTGCCTTGCCCGGTTTTTAGCGGCCAAGCATCACGGTTTTCAGCTGTGTTTGTGCCTGTTGCACTGTTTTGGCCTGGGTGTTCAGGTCCGCCAGCATGGCATTCAGCTCGGCTTGAACTTTCGGGTCTGAAACCTTCACGATCGCGCCGTTGATTTCGATCTTTGCCTTGTTCGCGTCCACGTAGTCGGCGATTTTCAGGCTGCTGTCGAGGGTGCCGCTGATCTGCGGCAGCACGGCCAGGAAGGTATCGGCCGGAACGCTGACGGTACGCTCGAAGGCTTTGTCGTACACCACCTTGAGGTCTTCTGGCTGCTTGAGCTGGGCGTGGGCGCTGTCTGCCTTGGCTTTTTGCGCCTGCAGTTGGGTACCCATGTCGTTGAGGCCGGTTTGCACCGCCTTGATGTCGTCACGGCGCGCGGTGACATCATTCAACGAGCGCACTGCGCCTTTTTGCAACAGGTTGCCCAGCGGTTTGACGGCGGCATCCATGGCGCCGTTGAAGTCAGTGATGACCGCGTAGTGCTCGGTGTAGGTGCCAAACGCCTGGGTTTCGTCCGGGGTCAGCTTAGGCACGTGAACGCCTGGCTTATCGACGATACGGGTTTGCAGGAACTCGCTGAACGCAGTGCGTTGTTTGGGTTCGTTGTCACCGCAGGCGGCGAGGGCGAGGGGCAGGGCGAGGGCAAGCAGCCAGCGGGGGCGGAACGTGACATTCATGTCGGTGAATCTCCTGAAGGGTAAGGGACGCGCCACCCGGGCATCGCGCACGGCGTGGCGGGAGAAGAATAGTGGTTTCTGCGTTGGGATCCAACACTAGGCCATAGGCAGCTCGAAACCCTCGATGCCGCGCCCAAGCTTCTGGGCTTGTGCGTACAACACCTGCATCAGGTGCAGCGCTGCCTGCGACGGTGGCTCGAAGCGCGAGTAGACGAAGCTGATGTCGAAATGAATCTCCTCGGCCAGCGGCACCACGGCGAGGCCGCTGTCCTGTGCGACGAATTCGTCGATCAGGGTAATGCCCATGCCTTGCTTGACCAGCGCCACGGCTTCGTTGGCATTGGTAAACGACAGCAACGAATCCAGTTGCAACCCACGCTGGGCGATTTCATCCGCCAGCAGCTTGCCGAACGGCATGTCCGGGCGGAACAGCAACAGCGCGTGGCCCTGAAGTTGTTGCAAGGCCAGTGAGGGTTGCTGGGCCAGCTCATGGGAGGCGGGCATCACCGCCACCATGCGCCCCCGCATGAAGGCCTGCGAGTGCAGGTGATCGTGGACCACCGGCAGGGCGGCGATCGACAGGTCGACCTTTTTCGACAGGATCTGGTTGGGCATCTCGCCCATCAATGAGGTCTGCCATTCGATGTGCAGCGCTGGCGCCTCACGTTTGAGCTGCGCCAGGGCAATCGGGATGACCACCGTCGACAACGACGCGCTGCAGGAAATACGCAGTTTGCGATGGCTGCCGGAGGCCAGCGACAGCGCGGTCTCATTGACCTGCAGTGCCGCCTGGTACACCCGCTCGACCTCACGGAACAGGATCTGCGCCTCGACGGTGGGCACCAGGCGGTTGTTGATGCGCTCGAACAGGCGGTAAGCCAGGCGCCCCTCGATGTAGCCAATCAACTTGCTCACCGCCGGTTGCGAGACATACAGCATTTTTGCCGCGGCACTGATCGAGCCGGTCAGCATGACGGCACGGAACACTTCCATATGGCGCAATTTGAACACCATGTTGCTGGCGTCGGCGCCTGCTTGGCCGGGGAGCATGAGTATTACCTTCGGTTATGGTCTTGGCCATCTGTGTATGAGCGCCGTGGCGGCGCCCGCAGTATCTTGAGCCTAGGCAAATCGCCCTGGTGGCGAACAATAACAAGATCTGCAGGCAAGCGCAGTGACGCTTGAGGGAGCCGCCTTTGAACATCTTTGACGAACCGAAGATCGATTGCCATAACCATTTGTTTGACCCTGCACGCTTTGCATATCACCCCGATGCCCCCTATGCCCCCTCGGGGCAGGAGGTTGCGCCGCTGGAGCAGTTCAACCAGGTGATGGACGCCTATGGCGTGCGCCATGCCTTGCTGGTGGGCCCCAATAGCGGCTACCACACCGACAACCGTTGCCTGTTGCACGCCCTGGCCAGCGGCCAGGGGCGCTTCCGCGGCGTGGCGGTGGTCGACCGCCAGATCAGCCTTGAACAACTGGCCGCGCTGCAGGAGCAGGGCGTGGTCGGCGTCGCATTCAACCCAGCGTTGTATGGCGTGGCCAGCCTGCGAGACGTCGAGCCGCTGTTCGGCAAGCTGGCCGAGCTTGGCCTGTTTGCCCAGGTGCAGGTCTGCGAAGACCAGTTGCTCGAACTGCTCGGCCTGATCGAGCGCAGCGCGGTGCGGGTACTGATCGACCACTGCGGGCGCCCGGACGCGGCCGCCGGTATTCATCAGGCCGGTTTCCAGGCCTTGCTCAGGCTGGCCCGGCATGGGCGGGTCTGCGTGAAGCTATCAGGCATGCAGAAGTTCGCTGCTGCCGACGCCCTGCACGAGCAGAGCCGCGCCTACGTGCATGAGCTGATCAACGCCTTCGGCCCGCAGGCCTGCGTGTGGGGCTCCGACTGGCCGTTCATTCGCCAGCGCACGCGGGTGGACTACGGCCCCTTGCTGAAGCTGGCCGAACGTTTGATGCCGGACCCGCACCTGCGCCGCACCATCATGTGGGACACCCCCAGGCGCCTGTTCGGCTTCGCCTGACGCCTGCGCATTTGCCATTCCAATAACAAGAGAGCAACCGTCATGAACGCTGATCAGCATATCGGCGCCGGGGTGTTTGACACGCCCGCACGCCTGCAACAACGCACCCGCACCCGCTTCATGATCCTGGCGCTGATTTCTGGCGGCACCATGATTAACTACCTTGACCGCAGCGTGATGGGCATTGCTGCCCCGAGCATCAGCGCCGACCTGGGCCTGAACGCGGCGATGATGGGCCTGATTTTTTCGGCGTTTTCGTGGACGTATGCGGCTGCGCAAATTCCCGGCGGCATCCTGATCGACAGGCTCGGCACCAAACTGACCTACTGGCTGGCCCTGACCCTGTGGTCGCTGTTCACCGGCCTGCAGGGTTTGGCCCAGGGATTTTTGTCCTTGCTGGGCATGCGCTTTCTGGTGGGTGTGACCGAAGCGCCGTGCTTCCCCACCAACAGCCGTGTGGTGGCGACCTGGTTCCCGCAAAGCGAGCGCGCCAGGGCGACCGGCATCTACACCTTTGCCGAGTACACGGGCCTGGCATTCCTCACGCCGCTGCTGTTCTGGGTGTTGCACGCCTATGGCTGGCGTTTTCTGTTGATGGCAGTCGGCGTGATGGGGGTGCTGTACGGCCTGGTGTGGTGGCGCAAGTACCACGAGCCGCACCAGTCCAAGACAGCCAACCAGGCCGAACTGGACTACATCGCCGCCGGCGGTGGCGTGGTCGATGGCGGGCAGAAGGCCACGGTGTTCCGCTGGTCGCAGATCCCGGCGCTGCTCAAGCACCGCAACATGCTCGGCATCTGCCTGGGGCAGTTCGCCTGCAACTCGACCAACGTGTTTTTCCTCACCTGGTTCCCGACTTACCTGGTGACCGAGCGGCACATGCCCTGGCTGAAGGTCGGCTGGGTTGCCGTATTGCCCTTTATCGCCGCCTCGCTGGGTACGCTGGTGGGCGGCTGGCTGTCCGATGCGCTGTTGCGCCGCGGCTACTCGCTGAACGTGGCGCGCAAGCTACCGGTGATTGCCGGCCTGCTGACCGCTTCGGTGATCGTCCTTGCCAACTATGTCGAGTCCGACGTGCTGGTGATCGCCATCCTCTGCGTGGCGTATTTCGCCCAGGGCATGTCGGCGCTGGCCTGGATGATCGTGTCCGACATCGCGCCCAAGGGCCTGCTGGGCTTGAGTGGCGGCTTGTTCAACCTGTTCGCCAACGCCGCCGGCATCGTCACCCCGTTGACCATCGGCCTGATCGTCAGCGCCACTGGCTCGTTTGTCTGGGCGCTGGTCTTTGTGTCTTCGATCACGGCGCTCGGTGCGCTGTGCTACCTGTTCATGGTGCGCGACCTGCGTCGCCTGCCGGATATTCCCTGTGTCGAAAAAGGAGCTGAACAATGAGCCAATCCCTGCAAGGGCAAACTGCAATCGTCACCGGCGGCATGCGCGGCATTGGCCTGGCCATCGCCCAACGCTTGCATGCCGCAGGCGCCCAGGTGGTGATCTGGGACCTTGCGGTCGACGGTTGGGACAGCGCAGGGAGTGGCTTCGAGCCGGTGCTGCGCCAGGCTGTGGATGTTGCCTCGCTGGCCTCGGTCGAGGCAGCGTTCGCTGACGTGCTGGAGCGTGTGGGGCCGGTTGAGATCCTGGTCAACAATGCTGGCATCAATGGCCCGGTAGTGCCGTCCTGGGAGTACCCGCCAGAAGCCTGGGACAAGGTCATGGCCATCGACCTGAATGGCGTCTTCTACTGCTGCCGCACAGCCATCCCGCACATGCGCGAGCGTGGCTATGGGCGTATCGTCAATATCGCCTCGATGGCAGGCAAGGACGGTGTGCAGTTCATCTCGGGGTACTCCGCTGCCAAGGCGGGTGTGATTGCCTTCACCAAGGCCGCGGCCAAAGAGCTGGCGCAGGATGGCGTGCTGCTCAATTGCATCGCGCCAGCCATGGTCGAAACCCCACTGATGGCCGAAATGACCGCCGAGCACATTGCTGCGAGCAAGGCCAAGATCCCCATGGGGCGCTTCCTCAAGGCGCAAGAGATTGCCAACATGGTGGCCTGGATCGCCGGGCCGGAATGCAGCTTCACCACCGGCTTTGTGTTCGACCTCAGTGGCGGGAGGGCGACCTATTGAGGCCGCTGGGGGTTGCCCACCTGACAGCGCTGGACCTTGCCCCGCAGGCCCTGGTGCGTGAGGCCGGCCGCGCCGGCTTCAGCTCGGTGGGCCTGCGCCTGCACCCGGTGATGCCGGGGGCGCAGGCATACCCGCTGGCCGTGGGCAGCGAAGCGCTCCGTGAGCTGAAGGCGGTGATGGCGGGTGAGGGCGTCAGCGTTGCCGACATCGAGTTCGTCTCGCTGACGCCGCAGGTGCGCATTGCCGAATGCGAAGCGTTGCTGGCGGCCGGTGCCGAGCTGGGAGCGGTGAGCCTCACCGTTTCCGGCGATGACCACGACAACGTGCGGCTTGCGCACAACTTCGCGGCGCTGTGTGAACGGGCCAAGGTGCATGGCCTGCGCGTGGACCTCGAGTTCATGCGCTGGCGGCCGGTGGCGACGTTGCAGCAAGCGCTGGCCGTGTTGACGGCCGCCGGGCAGGGCAACAGCGCGGTGCTGGTGGATGCGCTGCACCTGTTCCGTTCGGGTGGGGACGTGGCAGCGATTGCCCAGGTGAACCCGCGTTACCTGCGGGCCGTTCAACTGTGTGATGCACCGCTGCAGGCACCGGTTGAAGCACTGATCATCCAGGAAGCCCGTGAGGGGCGGTTGTTGCCGGGGCAGGGGCAACTGCCGTTGGTGGCATTGCTGGAGGCGTTGCCGGTGGGTGTGGCGGTGAGTGTGGAGACGCCTTCGTCAGGGCTTCAACGTGAACACCGTTTGCAGCAGGCGTATGGCGCCACACGCAGTTGCCTGGAGGGTAGCCGCCTGCATTGACGTCTCCGGCAGATCAGATCACCCGCGCACTGTGCAACGCCTCCAATGCCTCGTTGCGCAACCGCGCCAGCCGATCATCGCGACGCTCGCGCGGATACCCCAGGCCAACCTGCAACTCCCGGCACACTGTGCCTGGGCGGTTGCTGATGACCAGCACCCGGTCGCTCAGGTACAGCGCCTCATCCACATCATGGGTCACCACCAGCAAGGCAATCCCGTGCCGTCGGGCCAGTTCCAGCAACAAGTCCTGAAGCTTGAAGCGGGTAAACGCATCTACCGCGCTGAACGGCTCGTCCAGCAACAACAGCTGCGGCTGGCCATACAGGCCGCGCGCGATGGCAACGCGCTGGGCCATGCCGCCCGACAAGGCCTTGGGCAGCGCATCGGCAAAACCGGCAAGGCCCACTTCTTCGATCAGCGCGGTAACGCGGGTGCGGTCGTAGCGTTTGTCTTCGCTGAAGCCAATGTTGTCGGCCACATTCAGCCACGGCATCAGCCTGGGCTCCTGGAACACGAAACCGACTTGCTCGGGGCGCCGCTGCAAATGGCCGACGAAGCGCTGGTCCAGCTGCGCCACCAACCGCAACAGGGTGCTTTTGCCGCAGCCACTGGGGCCGAGCAGGCTGACGATTTCGCCCGGGTGCAGTTGCAGGTCGATCTTGCCGAGCACGGGCGTGTCGCCGAATGCTTTGTGTTCAACCTGCAGGTCGAGCAACGGCTCTTTGCCCGGAACGGTTTGATGAATGCGCAAGGGTTGATTCATGGTTCAAGCCTTTGTGTCGGTGCCATTGAAAGTATCGCGCCAGGCCAGCCAGCGTTTCTCCAGCCCGGCCAGCAGCCCGTCGCTGAGCTTGCCAAGTAGCGCCAGGACGATGATCGCGGCCAGCACCAGATCGGGCCGAGAGGTTTCCCGTCCATCACTGAGCAGATACCCCAGCCCGCGGGTGGCAGCGATCAGTTCAGCCGCTACCAGGAACATCCAGCTCAGGCTCAGCGCGGTGCGCAGCCCGGTGAATATCCCGGGGATGGCGGCTGGGAGCAGCACCCGCCGCGCCAGGCGCAGCGGGCCGAAGCCATACATGCGCGCCACCTCCACCAACTTGCGATCAATGTTACGGATCGCCGCCACGCCATTGAGGTATACCGGGAAGAACGCGCCGATGGCGATCAGAGTGACCTTGGAGGTTTCACCAATGCCCAGCCACAGCAGCAACAGCGGCACCCAAGCCAGGCTGGGGATAGCCCGCAGGCTGGCGAAGGTCGGCTCCAGCCACGCTTCGGCCTCGCGGCTCAGGCCCACCCAGGCGGCGAAAAGCAAGCCGAGCAGGGCACCGATGGCGAAACCTGCCAGTACCCGCGAGAGGCTGGCGCCGATGTGTTTCCATAGCGCGCCGTCCGCGAGCTGCAACAGGGTTTGCGCGACCTCGCTGGGCGCGGGCATCTGGTAGGCGGCGATCCAGCCCAGGCGCACTACGGCTTCCAGCAGCAGAATGATCGCCACCGGCAGCGCCAGGCCTTTGAGGCGGCGCGGCCATTGCCGTGGCCGAGCGGTGCCTGCGGCGAGCAGGTTGCTGTGGCTTCTCATCACTCGATACTGGCCTTGCCGAAGGAAGGGTCGATCAGCTGATCGATGACGTTATTGACGTCCACGCCACGCTTGACCAGTTCCTCTGAAACCAGAATCGGCGCGGCGGCCTTGGAAGCGGCGACATCCTGGGCGCTCAGTTGCGGGGTGGAAAGGTCGGTGCGCGACAGCTGCAGCTTGGCCACATCCAGAGGTAACTTGGATTCTTCAGCCAGTAACTTGGCGAACTCGTCCGGATGCGCGACCGCCCAGTGGCGGGCTTGTTCGTACGCCTTTATCACTTTGGCTATGGTCTGTGGATGCTGTTTGGCAAACGTCTCGGTCACGCTGACCACGCCATAACTGTTGAAGTCCTTGTTGCGGTACAGCAGACGTGAACCGGCCTGCAGTTCGCTGGCGGCCATGTGCGGGTCAAGGCCGGCCCAGGCGTCGACGTCGCCTTTCTCCAACGCGGTGCGGCCGTCCGGGTGCTGCAGGTGCAGCAATTCGACGTCGTCTTTTTTCAATCCGGCTTTTTCCAGGGCGCGCAGGGTGAACAGGTACGGGTCGGTGCCTTTGGTGGCGGCGATCTTCTTGCCTTTGAGGTCGTCGATGCCTTTAAGGGGGGAGTCCTTGGCGACCACCAGGGCGGTCCATTCGGCGCGGCTGTAGACGTACACCGACTTGATCGGGCTACCGTTGGCGCGGGCCAGCACGGCCGAGAGGCTCGCTGACGAGCCAAAGTCGGCGCCGCCGCTGTTGAGGTATTCCAGCGAGCGGTTGCTGCCCTGGCTGAACACCCAGCTGACCTTGGCTTCGGGCAGGGCTTTTTCCACCCAGCCGAAATGCTTCAGCACCAGGCTCACGGGGGAGTAATAGGCGTAGTCCAGGCGCACTTCCTTGGGCGCAGTTTCGGCGTAGGCGGCCGGGTTGCAGATGAGCGCTAGCAAGCCTGCGCTAGTCAAGGTCTTGAGGCTGCGGGGGAGGGCCAGGGCCAGGTGGGTCAGGCGCATTGCAGGGTCCAGTCGAATGAAGGTGTGACCATTCGATTGCAGGGTGCATGCCATATGGCCATTGAGCCGCTCGCCCACCTGCATCAATGGGTTTGCCGGGCGGCCGCGGGCGCGGATCAACCCGCGAACATGGGTGCAGGCAGTGGCTTACGGCCCCATGCGTCTATGCCTGTAAATCGCTGACACAGGAGCGCAGGCGGGCGGCAGCCTGTGCGGTGCGGGGCATTCTGCTGATCTGCTGTTGCCTGGCAGACAGTGCCTGCCCTCAAGGCTCGGCCGACTGTTAACCTCAGGTAACTAATGAGGTGAATCCAACTGTATTACCGCACTGCAGAAAACCCCTTACCGTTAGCCCACGTGACAACCACACGTTACCTGGGCTAACGCGCGTCCTGCCTGCACGCAGCCGTTGGCCCAGCCGCCACATTCATCCGACCACAACAATAATTCGGAGACGGCAATGGCCAAGCGATTGATAGGCAAACTGTACGTACAAGTGCTGATAGGCGTGACGCTGGGCATCCTGGTCGGCGTGTTCTGGCCGCAGGTCGGTGCCGACATGAAACCGCTGGGTGATGCGTTCATCAAGCTGATCAAGATGGTCTTCGCGCCGATCATCTTCGCCACGGTGGTGCTGGGCATCGCCAAGATGGAGAACATGAAGGAACTCGGCCGCGTCGGTGTGCGGGCGTTGATCTACTTCGAAGTGCTGTCGACCTTCGCCCTGGTGCTGGGCCTGGTGGTGGTCAACCTGGTGCAGCCGGGGCAGGGCATGAACGTCGACCCTGCCACCCTCGACGCCCAGGCCATCTCCAGCTACACGGCTGCCGCAGCCAATGGTTCGGGCGGGTTCACCGATTTTCTTCTGCATGTGATCCCCGGCAGCGTGGTCGACGCGTTCGCCAAGAATGAAATTTTGCAGATCCTGCTGTTCTCGACCCTGCTGGGCATCGCGCTGGCCAACCTGGGCGAGCGCGGCAAGCCGGTGGTCGATGTGCTCGAGTCGTTTTCCCACGGCATGTTCTACATCGTCGGCCTGGTCATGCGCGTCGCGCCATTGGCGGCCTGTGGCGCCATGGCCTTCACCGTGGGCAAGTATGGCCTGGGGTCGATCGTGTCGCTGGGCAAGCTGATGGCGACCATGTACCTGACGTGCTTCCTGTTCGTGGTGATCATCCTGGGCACCATCGCGCGCCTGTCGGGCTTCAGCCTGTGGAAATTCCTCAAGTACCTGCGTGAAGAGCTGTTCACCGTGCTGGGCACCAGTTCGTCCGAGTCGGTGGTGCCGCAGTTGATGAACAAGCTGGAGAAGGTGGGTGTGTCCAAGCCCGTGGTGGGCCTGGTGATCCCGTCTGGCCTGACTTTCAACCCCGATGGCCAGTGCATCTACTACACCATGGCGGCTATTTTCATCGCCCAGGCTACCAACACGCCGCTGACCTTGATGGATCAACTGATCGTACTGGGCGTGCTGCTGCTCACCTCCAAGGGCTCGGCGGGCGTCACCGGCTCGGGTTTCATTACCTTGGCCGCCACCCTGGCGACCATGGACAACATTCCCGTGGCCGGCATGGTCCTGCTGCTGGGCGTCGACCGCTTCATGTCCGAAGCCCGCGCCATCACCAACACCATCGGTAACGCGGTCGGCACCATGGCCATCGCCAAGTGGGTCGGCGCGCTGGACAGCAACCGCATGGCGCAGGTGCTGGATGGCCAGGCCGAGCCGGAGGCCGACAAAAGCACGTTGCCCACCCCCGTAGTACAGGCTGCGACGACCCCCACCCGCGCCTGAGCCCAACAACTAGAACGACCCGCCTTGCAATGCCCTGAGGAGATAACCCGTGGATAAAGAAACAGCCGTGTCATCGCTTACCGACGTGATGGCCAAGTTCACCGCCTACATCGGCAAGCGCCTGCCCAAGGACGTCAAGGAAAAGACCGCCAAGCTGCGCGCCGCCGAAACCAACCCGCTGGCCATCGCGGTGTACGACTCGATGGCCGACAACCAGGAATACGCAGACAAACTGGACCGCCCCAGTTGCCAGGACACCGGTGTGATCCAGTACTTCATCTCGGCCGGCGCGCGGTTCCCGTTGCTGGGCGAGCTTGAAGGCATTCTGGAAAACGCCACGCGCGAGGCGACCATCAAGGGCCCCCTGCGCCACAACGCGGTGGAGACCTTCATCGAGAAGAACACCGGTACCAACACCGGCTCGAAGATCCCGTGGCTGGACTGGGAAATCATCCCCGACGCCGACCATGCCATCGTCGACGTCTACATGGCCGGTGGCGGCTGCACCTTGCCAGGGTCGGCCAAGGTTCTGATGCCGGGCCAGGGCTACGAAGGCGTGACCGAGTTCGTGTTCGACGTGATCACCTCGCGCGGCGTCAACGCCTGCCCGCCGCTGCTGGTCGGTGTCGGGGTGTCGACCTCGGTGGAAACCGCTGCACGCCTGTCCAAGCGGGCCATACTGCGCCCGGTCGACTCCAGCCACCCCAACGAGAGCGCGGCGATGATGGAAAAGCTGCTGGAAGACGGCCTCAACGAAATCGGCATCGGCCCGCAGGGGCTGACCGGCAACAGCAGCGTCATGGGCGTGAACATCGAGTCCTCGGCGCGCCACCCTTCGACCATCGGCGTGGCTGTTTCCACCGGTTGCTGGGCGCACCGCCGCGGCAAGATCCGCATCAACGCCGACCTCTCCTATGACATCCTCTCGCACGAAGGTGTAGTCCTGTGAACCCGACCACTGTGAACAAAGGCGCTGTGAAAAAGATCCTCAGCACGCCGATCAAAGACGAAGACCTGGCCGACCTCAACGTGGGCGACGTGGTCTACCTGACCGGCCAGCTGGTCACCTGCCGCGACGTTGCCCATCGCCGCCTGATCGAGCTCAAGCGCGAGCTGCCGGTAGACCTGCGCGGCGGGGCGATCTTCCACGCCGGGCCGATCGTGCGCAAGAAGGACGATGGCAGCTTCGAGATGGTGTCCATCGGGCCGACCACCAGCATGCGCATGGAAAAGTTCGAAAAGCAGTTCATCGAAGAAACCGGTGTGAAACTGATCGTCGGCAAAGGCGGTATGGGCCCGGAAACCACCACCGGCTGCCTGGAGAACAAGGCCGTGCATGCGGTGTTCCCGGGCGGTTGTGCGGTGCTTGCGGCCACCCAGGTGGAGGAGATCGAACGGGCTGAATGGCAGGACCTGGGCATGCCGGAAACCTTGTGGGTCAACCGGGTGCGTGAGTTCGGGCCATTGATCATCTCCATCGATACCAAAGGCAATAACCTGTTCGAGCAGAACAAGGCGCGCTTCAATGAACGCAAGGGGGCGGTGATCGAGAAGATCAACAGCCAGGTGCGGTTTATCAAGTGACTGTGCAGGCCCTATCGCCGGCTTGCCGCTTCCCACGGCAGGCCTGCGTGGGAGCCGGCTTGCCGGCGATGGAGCCATCAACCACGACCTCACCCCTGAGCCGTACGCAACGGCACCTCGCGCAGCAGCCACGACAAGCCGAATGCCACACAGGTCACCACCGCTGCCACCAGAAACACCCCATGCATGGCCCCGGAAAACGCCTGCAGGTACGCCTGCTGCAGGGGCGCCGCCAGGGCGTGCACCGCCGTTGGCGACAGGCTGGCGGCCCCACCCGCATTGACGGCGAAGTCGCCGGGCAGCCCATCCAGCAAGGCACGCGAGAACAACGCGCCGAACACCGATACACCAACCGAGCCGCCAATGGAGCGGAACAGCGTGGCGCCTGATGTCGCCACGCCCATGTGGCGCCGTTCGACGCTGTTTTGCACGGCCAGGATCAACACCTGCATCACCATGCCCAACCCTGCGCCCAGTAAGCCCATGTAAATGTTCATCTGCCACATCGGCGTATCCAGCTCCAGCCGGCTCAGCAGGCCGAGGGCGATCACCTGCAGCAAGGTGCCGACGATCGGGAACAGGCGGTAGCGCCCCCAACGGCTGATCAGCCGCCCGGTAATGGCCGATACCACCAGCAAACCACCCATCAGCGGCAGCATCTGCAGGCCGGCGCTGGTCGGTGAAGCCTCCTTGACTACCTGCATGTACAGCGGCAGGAAGGTCACCGAACCGAACAGCGACACGCCGACGATCAAGCCGATCAGCCCGGCGAGCACGAAGGTGCGGTGGCGGAACAGGTGCAGCGGCATGATCGGCTCGGCGGCTCGGCGCTGTTCGAAGACGAAACCGACCAGGCCGATCACGGCGAACAAAGCCAGGCACAGCACATCGAGCGAGGCCCATGGCAACAGGCTGCCACCCAGGCTGGTGATCAGCACCAGTGCGCCCAGCAGTACGGTCAGAAAGAACGCGCCGATGTAGTCGACCACGTGCTTGACCGGCGCGACATGCGGGCGGAACACACTGCCGATGACCACCACCGCCAGCAGCCCCAGCGGCAGGTTGATGAAGAAGATCCAGTGCCAGGACAGGTGTTCGACCAGAAAACCGCCAATCAGCGGCCCGACCACGGTCGCCAGGCCGAACACGCCGCCGAACAGGCCTTGGTAGCGCCCACGCTCGGCCGGTGGAATGACGTCGCCGATGGCGGCCATGGCGACCACCATCAGCCCGCCACCGCCCAGGCCTTGCAAGGCACGGAACAGGATCAACTGGCTCATGTTCTGCGCCAGCCCGCACAGTGCCGAGCCCAGCAGGAATAGGGCGATTGCGATCTGCAACACCCGCTTGCGGCCATACAGGTCACCAAACTTGCCATACAGCGGCACCACCACGGTGGAGGCCAGCAAGTATGCCGTGACCACCCACGACAGCCAGCGTAGCCCGCCGAGGTCACTGACAATGGTGGGCAGCGCCGTGGACACGATGGTCTGGTCGAGCGCGGCGAGGAACATCACCAGCATCAGCGCGCCCAGCAGCAAAGGGATGGAGGCCTGCGCCTGCGGTTCGGCCAGCGCGGGGGTGTTGCCTGCGGTCGGTTGCATGGGGCCGCCTTGCACCTGAGGGTGCGCTTGTGGGTTGCGGTTAGCCACGCTCAGTGGCCTTTGCCTTGGGCATACAGGCGGCTGGTTTCCTGCAGGCCTGCCAGGGCGAAGCTGTACAAATGGGCAGCGACCTCGTCGGCGGGCATGCCAAGAATCTCGTGAAGCGCACCGGAGGCGCCGCGGGGGCCGATCAGCAGCATGGCCCAGGGTGCTGTGACGCACAGGATGCAGCGGGTAAGGGCTGGCTGCTCCGGGGCAATGCCGGTGATTTCGCTGAACAGCCCTTTGAGCAGTGCCAGCTTCATCGGTGCACCGGCCTGCAGATGGGCCTGGCCATGGGGGCTGGGGGCGAGGATCTCGGCGGCTAGCACGCGCAGGTGCCAGTTGTTGCGCCCTTGCGTGGCCTTGCGCACCACCAGCTCGACCAGGGCACGCAGCTTGTCGGTTGCCGGCTGCTCGGCGAGGGTAATGCGCTGCAGGTCGGAAATATCCAGAAAGCGCCGACGGGCTTCGTCCAGCACTGCCAGGTACAGGCCGTTGCGGCTGCCGAAGTGGTAATTGATCGAGGCCAGGTCGACCTCGGCCTTGGCCGCGACCGCCTTGTTGCTGGCTTCGGCATAACCCACGGCAGCAAACAGCTCGCCGGCGGCCTGAAGAATGCGGGTGCGGGTGGCTTCGCCATCCTTGCGGGGTTCGCGCGGGGTTGTGGCCATGGCTTCGATTCCTGGGGCTATCAATTACGCCAAGAGTGGTTCAGTTTTAAGTTAAATTCAATTTAAATTTAGTGTTTGTGACCAGAGGTGCACCGGTAATCGGCAGCGCACGCGCACAGGCAACCGGACAGCGCACACCGCTAGGGCGAGAGGCCCCACCTATGGTATACAGGCCTGATAACGACACCACTATCGCCTGGCACCCGGATGC
>Ga0213824_1000319_pt1 | contig 40110 bp, 47 predicted proteins | sample MC6MC0906MG_FD_179892 | JGI IMG/M metagenome (GOLD analysis project Ga0213824, IMG submission 179892) | Enriched soil aggregate microbial communities from Iowa State University, Ames, United States - MC6-MC0906-MG | ecosystem: Environmental > Terrestrial > Soil > Unclassified | place: USA: Iowa...
GCTACGAGGAGCATTACACCCCGTACCTGGTGCAGGCGCCTGCATTGCAGGGCACTGGCCAGTTGCCAAAGTTCGAGGAAGACCTGTTCAAGATCACCCGCGAAGGTGAAGCTGACTTCTACCTGATTCCGACTGCCGAAGTGTCGCTGACCAACCTGGTAGCGGGTGAAATCCTCGACGCCAAGCAGCTGCCGCTGAAACTGGTTGCCCACACCCCGTGCTTCCGCAGTGAAGCCGGCGCTTCTGGCCGTGACACCCGCGGCATGATCCGTCAGCACCAGTTCGACAAGGTCGAGATGGTGCAGGTGGTGGAGCCGGCCAAGTCCATGGAAGCCCTGGAAGGCCTGACTGCCAACGCCGAGCGCGTACTGCAACTGCTGGAGCTGCCGTACCGCGTGCTGGCCTTGTGCACCGGCGACATGGGCTTTGGTGCGGTGAAAACCTACGACCTGGAAGTGTGGGTGCCGAGCCAGGACAAATACCGCGAAATCAGCTCGTGCTCCAACTGTGGCGACTTCCAGGCGCGCCGCATGCAAGCCCGCTGGCGCAACCCGGAAACCGGCAAGCCAGAACTGGTGCACACCCTCAACGGCTCCGGCCTGGCCGTAGGCCGTACCCTGGTTGCCGTGCTGGAAAACTACCAGCAGGCCGACGGTTCTATCCGTGTACCGGACGTGCTGAAGCCGTACATGGGCGGCGTCGAGGTCATCCGCTAAATGGATTACCTGCCGCTGTTCCACAAGCTGCAGGGCGGCCGCGTGCTGGTCGTCGGTGGCGGTGAGATCGCCTTGCGCAAGGCGCGCCTGCTGGCGGATGCCGGTAGCGAGCTGCGCGTGGTGGCCCCGGACGTCGACGGCCAATTGGCCGCATTGGCCCGGGAAGGTGGCGGTGAGGTGCTGGTGCGTGGCTATCAGGCAGCCGACCTGGTCGGTTGCCGGCTGGTGATCGCGGCGACCGACGACCCTGGGCTGAACGCCCAGGTGTCGGCCGATGCGCAGGCCCTCAGCCTGCCGGTCAACGTGGTGGATGCGCCGGCCCTGTGCACGGTGATATTCCCGGCGATCGTCGACCGTTCACCGCTGGTGATTGCGGTATCCAGTGGCGGTGACGCCCCGGTGCTGGCGCGTTTGATCCGCGCCAAGCTGGAAGCCTGGATCCCGTCGGCCTATGGTGAGCTGGCCGGGCTGGCTGCGCGTTTCCGGCACAAGGTCAAAACCTTGTACCCGGACGTCAACCAGCGTCGCGGGTTCTGGGAAACCGTGTTCCAGGGGCCGATTGCCGAGCGCCAGTTGGCCGGGCAGGGTGCTGAAGCTGAACGCCTGTTGCAGGCGATGGTAGACGGCGCGCCGGTGCAGCAGGGCGGTGAGGTATACCTGGTAGGTGCGGGCCCAGGCGACCCGGACTTGCTCACCTTCCGCGCCTTGCGCCTGATGCAGCAGGCCGATGTGGTGCTGTACGACCGCCTGGTGGCGCCTGCCATTATCGAGATGTGCCGGCGTGATGCCGAGCGCATTTACGTGGGCAAGCGCCGTGCTGACCATTCCGTGCCCCAGGACCAGATCAACCGCCTGCTGGTCGACCTGGCCAAGCAGGGCAAACGCGTGTTGCGCCTGAAGGGTGGCGATCCGTTCATCTTCGGCCGGGGTGGCGAAGAGATCGAAGAGCTGGCCGAGCATGGCATCCCGTTCCAGGTGGTGCCGGGCATTACTGCGGCCAGTGGCTGTTCCGCTTATGGCGGGATACCGCTGACTCACCGCGACTACGCCCAGTCGGTGCGCTTCGTCACGGGGCACCTGAAGGATGGCACCAGCAACCTGCCGTGGAATGACCTGGTGGCGCCGGCGCAGACGTTGGTGTTCTACATGGGGTTGGTCGGTTTGCCGACCATCTGTGCCGAGCTGATTCGCCATGGGCGGGCGGCGAGTACCCCGGCTGCGTTGGTGCAGCAGGGGACTACACGTAACCAGCGGGTGTTTACCGGTACTTTGGCGGACTTGCCAGAGCTGGTGGCCCGGCATGAAGTGCATGCGCCGACCCTGGTGATTGTCGGGGAAGTGGTGCAGTTGCGTGACAAGCTGGCCTGGTTTGAGGGGGCGCAGAACAGCTGACGTCGTGGGGGCCGCTTTGCGGCCCATTCGCAGCACAAGGCTGCTCCTACAGGGATCGCGTGAAGCCCTGCGTGATTTCTGTAGGAGCAGCCTTGTGCTGCGAATGGGCTGCAAAGCAGCCCCGGCTATCTCAAGCCTGCCAGATCCCTTTCCCCACCAACTTTTTCCGATCATGCGGCAAGCCAAAGTCCTGCAACGGCCCCTTAGGCACGATCCCGGTCGGGTTGATGGTCTTGTGGCTCATGTAATAATGCTTCTGGATATGCTCCATATCCACCGTGCCCGCCACCCCAGGCCACTGGTACAGCTCACGCAGCCAGTTTGACAGGTTGTGGTAGTCACTCAGGCGGCGCAGGTTGCACTTGAAGTGCCCGTGGTACACCGCATCGAAGCGCACCAGCGTGGTAAACAGGCGTACATCGGCCTCGGTCAGGTATTCACCGGCCAGGTAGCGATTGCGGCTTAGCACATCTTCCAGGTAATCCAGCTCGTTGAACACATCGTCGAACGCTGCCTCGTAGGCGTCTTGCGTGGTGGCAAAGCCTGCGCGGTACACGCCATTGTTCACCGCCGGGTAGATGCGCTCGTTCAGTGCTTCGATGGTCGGGCGCAGTGCCTCTGGGTAGAGGTCCAGTGTATTGCCGGTCAATTCGTTGAACGCGCTGTTGAAGATGCGGATGATCTCCGACGACTCGTTGTTGACGATGCGTTTCTCTTGCTTGTCCCACAACACAGGCACGGTCACGCGGCCGGTGTAATGCGGGTCGTCCTGGGTATAGCGCTGGTGCAGGTACTGCAAGCCGTCGAGGTGGTCTCCGCTGGAGCCTTGCTGCTGGTCGAAGGTCCAGCCATGGTCCTGCATCAGCCAGCTGACCACCGACACATCGATCAATGGCTCAAGGCCTTTGAGCGCGCGCAAGATCAGGGTGCGGTGGGCCCATGGGCAAGCCAGCGAAACGTACAGGTGGTAACGGCCGGCCTCGGGGGCGGGCAGCTGATTGCGGCGTTGGGCGTTTTCGCGTTTGAACGTGCCGTCCTTGCCGTTTTCATACCACTGGTCGTGCCAGCGGCCGTCGATCAAAAGGCCCATGGTGAGCTCCTGAAACAAAGTTGTTTGTCGTTGGAGCCCAGTCTAGGCCAAATCGTTCGAACAAATAGCGCAAAGATCGGGGTGCTATTATCGGTTAAATCGATCTATTGCGCGTATCCCAATAGCCTTGTGCTGTCGCGAACGCCTGCTCGCGGTCTTGTCCCAAGCCACGCAGGGCCAGCGCCATGGTCGCGATCAGGGCTTTTTCGCCATAACTGTCTTGCACTTCACCGCGCCAGAACGCCAGCAAGTGCTCGGCCTGCAGGCTGGCCGGTTTGACATGGCGGCGCTCGCTCAGTGCTGGCCACTCTTCGTCCCACGCTTCGCCCGCCGTGGTGCCGTAGAGGTGGCTGATAACATCGGGGTTGACCTCGATCTCACCGCCATCGCCCTTGATCACTACGGCATGGTCGCCCAGCAGGCGGCTGGCCTCACGGTGCACAGCCTGGTAACCGGGGTGGAAGATGCTTTGCAGGCCGCAGCGGGCGCCCAGCGGGTTGAGCACCCGGGCCAGCGAGTGGATGGGCGAGCGCAGGCCCAAGGTGTTGCGCAGGTCGATCATGCGCTGCAACTGCGGTGCCCAGTCGTGCAGCGGGAAGAATGCCAAGTAGTGCTGGGCGAGGGCGTTGCCGACGGCAGCCCAGTCGCGGCACAGCGGAATCTGCAACAGGTCGAGCAACTGCTCGCTGTACATGCGCCCGGCGGTGTGTGCGCCGCCGCCGTGCATCAGGATGCGCACGCCATTGCCGGCCAGGCACTTGGCCGCCAGCAAGTACCAGGGCATGTGGCGCTTCTTGCCGGCGTAAGTGGGCCAGTCCAGGTCCACTGCAATGCTCGGCGCCTGCAGGTGGGCACGCAGGGCCTCGGTGAAACCGGCCAGCTCTTCGGCGCTTTCTTCCTTGTGGCGCAGCAGCATGAGGAAGGCACCCAGCTGGGTGTCTTCGACCTTGTCTTCCAGCAGTAGGGTCATGGCCGCGCGGGCCTCTTCACGGGTCAGGCCGCGCGCGCCGCGCTTGCCTTTGCCCAGAATGCGCACGAATTCGGCGAACGGGTGTTCGGCGGGGGTTTCAAGCGTAAGCGGGCGAGCTTCTTTCAAGAGGGGCTGGGTCATATGCAGTTGGTCGGCTTGGGCAGGCCCGCCAGCTTGGCGGCAAGTTTGGCGGGGGTGCCATTGAACAGGCGGTTAAGGTGCGGGCTGTTGCCCTTTTCCGGGCCCAGCTTCAGGGCCGTGTACTTGATCAGCGGGCGCGTGGCCGGGGACAGCTGGTATTCCTGGTAGAACTGGCGCAGCAGTTCGAGGATTTCCCAATGGTCCGCCGTCAACGGGATACCCTCGCGCTCGGCCAAAGCCTCGGCGGCGGCGCGGGACCAGTCTTGCAGGTCGACCAGAAAGCCGTCCTTGTCCAGGGCGATCGCCTGATCGCCAACGTTGAGCGTACTCATAGCCAGCTGTTGACCTTGTCGTAATGCAGCGACAGTTCGACGAACCCGGCGTAGTCCACGGCCTTGGCCAGGTCGTTACCGACCGCGCGAGCTTGCACATCCTCCTCCAGGGCAAACAGGCGCCGGGCCAGGCCGGCAGCTTGCAGCTGACGGTGTGGCTCGCTACCGCTGCGCAGGGCATACACCGCATCGCCGCACAGCAGCAGCGCGTCGTCGGGGCCGAGCAGGCGCAGGCAGCTGGCCAGGCGCTCGTCGCCAAACGGGGAGTGGGCAATTACATGCAGGGTTGTCATCAGAGCGTTACCACCTGGTCGAAACGGGCGATCAGCGCGGCCAGTGCCGCGTCATCCAGCACTTGCACCGGCAGCGCCAGGGTATCGGCTGCCAGGCCGCGGCGGTTGAGGCTGTGGCTACAGGCGAACAGCTCGTCGACACCGAACATCGGCAGCGCCTGCAGGTTGGCGGCCAGGTTCTTCTGTTGCACGGCGGTGGGTTGCTGCGCCGGGGCGAGCTGGAACACGCCGTCGTCGAGGAACAGCATGCCCAGCGGCAGGTCGAACGCCCCGCCGGCCAGGGCAATGTCCAGCGCTTCGCGGGCTGATGGGCCGTTCCACGGGGCCTGGCGGCTGATGATCAACAAGGATTTGGCCATTTCAGTCGCCTCCGAAGCAGACAAGGCGGTCGGCAACCTGCGCCGCTTCATGCAGCTGGCCAAGCCCCGACAGTTCCCAAGGCTTGGGCAGGTTCACCGCCGGGCGCTGGTATCGGCTGGCTTCGGCCTCGTCGAGCACGCCACGGCGCAGGGCGGCGGCGATGCACACCACGGCATCCAGCTTGTGGGTCTGGACAAAGGTACGCCATTGGCCTGCCACGTCCAGTTCGTCCTGGGGCGCGACCACGTTGGCCGAGGCATTGTGCACCCCGTCCTGATAAAAGAACAGCCGGGCAATCTCATGCCCGCCGGCCAGCACCGCCTCGGCGTAGCGCAAGGCGCGCCGCGAGGAGGGCGCATGGGCCGGGGAGAACACCGCGATAGCGAATTTCATGGCTAACTCATGCAAAGGAATGCCGCCATGATAAAGCAAAAAAGCCCGCGCCCGCTTGTGCAAGCGGCGCGGGCTTTCTACGGAATCTCCAGGCCTGCGCGATCCCAGAGATGCTGCGCATGCCTTGAACCCGACAGTGTATGAGCCGGCTTGCCGGCGATGGGCCGCGCAGCGGCCCCGTCCCCCTGTCAGAAGGATAATGGACTCAACCCTGCTCCTTGCTCTCCGGCAAGAACCAGTTCAGCACCAGCGCACAGATCCCCCCGGTAGCCACACCCGACTCCAGCACATTGCGAATCGCCGCTGGCATATGCGCCAGGAACTCCGGCACCTGCGCCACGCCCAGGCCCAGCGCCAACGACACGGCAATGATCAGCAGCGCCCGGCGGTCCAGCCGGGTGCTGGCCAGAATATTGATACCCGAAGCCGCAACCGCCCCGAACATCACCATGGCCGCACCACCCAGCACCGGCTCCGGCACTGCCTGGATCACCCCGGCAACGCTCGGGAACAGCCCCAGCAGCACCAGCATCACGGCAATCCACATACCAATGTGACGGCTGGCAATGCCGGTCAGCTGGATCACCCCGTTGTTCTGGGCAAAGATCGAGCTGGGGAAGGTGTTGAACACACCGGCCAGCAGCGAGTTGGCACCGTTGACCAGCACGCCACCCTTGATCCGCTGCATCCATACCGGCCCTTCGACTGGCTGGCGCGACACCTTGCTGGTGGCGGTGACGTCGCCGATGGCTTCCAGCGAAGTCACCAGGTAAATCACCAGCATCGGAATGAACAGCGCCCACGAGAAGCCCAGGCCAAAGTGCAGCGGCGTCGGCACCTGGAACAGCGCGGCTTCGTGCATACCGGTAAAGTCCAGGCGGCCCATGTAGCCGGCCAGTGCATAGCCAACCGCCAGGGCAATGACGATGGCGCAGCTGCGCATCCACACCACCGGCACGCGGTTGAGGACCACGATGATCGCCAGCACCACGCCCGACAGCAGCAGGTTATCGCCGTTGGCAAAAGTGCCATTGGCCATGGCGCCGAAGCCACCGCCCATGCTGATCAGGCCGACCTTGATCAAGGTCAGGCCGATCATCAGCACCACGATACCGGTCACCAGCGGGGTGATCAGGCGTTTGACGAACGGCAGGATGCGCGACACGCCCATCTCCACGAACGAGCCCGCAATCACCACGCCGAAGATGGCTGCCATCACACCCTCTACCGGCGTGCCTTGCTTGACCATCAGCGCGCCGCCCGCAATCAGCGGGCCGACAAAGTTGAAGCTGGTGCCCTGCACGATCAGCAGCCCGGCGCCGAATGGGCCAAAGCGCTTGCACTGCACGAAGGTGGCGATACCCGAGATCACCAGCGACATGGAAACGATCAGGTTGGTATCACGCGCAGAAACGCCCAGCGCCTGGCAAATCAGCAGGCCAGGGGTAACGATCGGCACGATGATCGCCAGCAAGTGCTGCAGGGCAGCCAGCAGGCCGATCAGCAGCCGTGGCTTGTCCTCCAGGCCAAGCACCAGTTCATTGGCAGGCGCCGCTGCGCCTGGGCTGTGTTCATGTGAGCTCATTGCGGAAAGCCGCCCCGGAAGAAAAAAGGAGCGCATTCTACGGGGTGATGAGGGATTGCGGTAGAGAAAAGCACGATGGCGGCATGATCGGCGAGCATTTGCTTGTTTATCTGACTTTTTGGTCAGCAATTGCGGTTGGCAGGGTTGTGGGGGTGGGGCCAGGGGTCCGCCTTGAGTGATAGGGAGGGGCAGAAATCGAGCGCCGCCCGCGCGGCGCATCGCGAGCAAGCTCGCTCCTACATTTGTTTCGGGCCAATTTTCTTGGGGGATTTTCGCGCGAACGCCTTTGGGCATGGCTCGATATCGCGTTGGACGAGCAAGGCGTTCGCGCGCGCTGGCACAGACGATACTGGCCCGAAACAAATGTAGGAGCGAGCTTGCTCGCGATGCGCCGCGCGGGCGGCGCTCGATTTATCAGGCGCTGAAGCTCTACCAACGTACACCCGCGCCCCAATCCCCTTTCGAAAACCCACAAAAAAGCCCGCCGAAGCGGGCTTTCTCACACAGCAATCAATCAGTCATCACGACCCATGATGCCAAACAGTTGCAGCAGGCTGACAAACAGGTTGTAGATCGACACATACAGGCTGATGGTCGCCATGATGTAGTTACGCTCGCCACCATGAATGATCGCGCTGGTCTGGAACAGGATGCAGACCGACGAGAACAGCACGAAGCCAGCGCTGATCGCCAGTTGCAGGCCGCTGATCTGGAAGAAGAAGCTGGCAACGACAGCACCCAGCAACACGAAGAAGCCAGCAGTGATGAAGCCACTGAGGAAGCTCATGTCCTTGCGAGTGATCAGCACATAGGCCGACAGGCCACCAAACACCAGGGCAGTCATGGCAAACGCCGAGCTGACCACTTCAGCGCCACCGGCCATGCCCAGGTAGCGGTTCAGGATAGGGCCGAGAATGAAGCCCATGAAGCCGGTGAGGGCGAAGGTGGACACCAGGCCCCAAGCCGAATCACGCAGCTTGTTGGTCAGGAAGAACAGCCCGTAGAAGCCGATCAACACCACAAATATGTTCGGGTAGCCGACGCGCATCTGCTGGGCCACGAAGGCCATGACACCGCTGAAGGCGAGGGTAAGCGCCAGCAGGCTGTACGTGTTGCGCAGGACCTTGCTGATCTCCTGCTGCTCGACCTGCTGGCCGTGGTGGACGGCGTAATCCTGTTCGCGCATGGCGACACTCCTTGGTAAAACCTGTGGTTTCAGACGTTCAGATGCTAGGAGTCTATCAGAGCTCCTGCAACCCGCGACACAGAGAGTTTGACAGCGTGTTTCATTACGGTATTATGGCGGCCGCAAAACGAGCTGGAAGCGTGGCCGAGTGGTTTAAGGCAACGGTCTTGAAACCGTCGATGGGCAACTACCCTAGAGTTCTTATCTCAGGTAGTCCCCAGATGCACACTTCAGGATACCCTAGCGGTAGCATCGGGGAATTGGCAGAGTGGTTGAATGCACCGGTCTTGAAAACCGGCGAACGTGAGAGCGTTCCCAGGGTTCGAATCCCTGGTTCCCCGCCAAACACAGACAAATCAAGGGCTAGAGAAATCTAAGCCCTTTTTTTGTGTCTGCTTTTTCTGGTGTGAGCTTGGGTGCTTCGCGCAGGTCTTGCTCGGTAGTGCATTTGTGAATGTCGCCCACCAGAGGTTTCCAGCGCGCGGCCTGGCGTTCGCCGACTTAGGTCGCTGGAGCACGAACGAGCAGCGGGGCAAACGCCTGTGCCCTGAAGGCTCGAGGACTACTACATGACCTGCGGCAGGGCTGTCGTGAATCGAGCCCAGGCTTACGTGGTCTCAGCCCTGCGGCTCATGTATGCGCGCTTCGCTTGCTCAGCCGCTTCGCGGAAAATACGACTCGCTGAATGGGTTGAGCGTGATGAGCCTGCCATCGATGAGATTTGACAGATACGCGGCACCGAGCCGCTCCGGCTTCTCAACTGAATTTTTCTCGCATTCGACACCTCCATAGGGCATGAACTAGAAGGAGGGATTCTTGTGTCAGCACTTCAACTGTACGTGATCGAGTATGAACTGCATGGCGATCATCGGACATTCATCATCCGCCTCGAGAAGATGGATAACGCTACTGCTTGGCACTGGGCGAGCTGCGATGCCGGTGTCGGCATCATTCCGAGGTTTGGTCAGCACAACATCAAGCTGGTGAGCCGGCCTATGGCCGAACGCTATGGCATTTCCGAGGTGAGATGGAGATTAGCGGGGCAGGGCCCGGAGTTCATACCTCCCCCTATTGATTTCAAGAAGTTCTCGGAAGGGGCAGGTGGCGCGTAGCGCCAGGACGATCAATCTGGAGGGTACTATGCAACCTGAGACCAAGGGCCCGGAAGAAAAAGGGCCAAGCGATGTCCCATTCATCAACGATCCGGAAAAGCCCACGTCGCCGCCGTTGAATGATGCCGATGCTACGGACGCAGCAGAGGTGGAGGAAGACATTCCAGACGACGCAGAGTCGATCTAGACCCGAGGAGTGACGCATGGATACCTACCACCTGAGCCCAACCGCCGATGGTTGGGAACTCAAAAAAGCCGGCGCTGAACGTGCTTCGAAGCGAGCCGCCACCAAGCAAGAACTGGTTAGCTCACTGCCCGACTTCTTTCAGGGCAAAACAGCATCGGTGAAGATCCACAAGGCGGATGGCACCCTCGAAGAAGAACGCACCTACCCGCGTTCTGCTGATCCGAGGCGTTCAAAGGGGTGATCCCAGTTACCGCTAGTGACCTTGGAATTGAGCTCAGCGACACGAGCAGTCACGGTTTGTACAAGTGGCTGCTCGCAAGCTTCCTCATCGGTAAAAGGATTCGCTCAACTGTCGCGGTGGAAACCTACCGGAGCTTGGTTGATCGGCATGGCCTGGACACCCCCGCCAAGCTTGCCCGATGCTCTCACCAACAGCTGGTCGTATGGCTTGGCCTAGCGGGTTATGCCAGATATGACCAGTCCACTGCGAGACGGCTGCATGCGTTGGGGGCTGGGCTGTCCAGTGATTTGGATGCTCAGCTTAGCGTCTTACGCCAGGGTCTCATTGACCTGCCCACATTCGAACGCTGGCTTCTTAGTTTTGAGGGAATTGGCATTAAAACTTTGGAGATTTTCATGCGAGAAGCTGCCGCACTGCTCGATAACGAGAGGCTGTAAGGACTCTTGGAAGGCCACGACTGAGACCGCCGCCCTAGGCTATCAGTGCGAGCCTAAGTGCATGCCAGCGTTGGAACTTTACGCAATCAACTGCCACCTCCAGGGCGAGCCCGGCCGATACTCTCCTCAAGGTGAACAGACCCAACGGCACAGCACTATGGCGTTTCCGCAGTGCGGAGGTGCGTTTCGAGCCGCGTATCATCATGATTGTGTGCGGATGGCCATATGCCTTCATCGACCCGATGCCTTTAGCATGGAACACTGGAAGATCTCAGGACCGGGGGTTCCATGAAGCTCGAGGCCGAAGGACTATCGCTACGCGGACACACAGTGCTGGTCGTGGAAGACGATGTAACACTCAGAACGCTGCTCGTAGACATCCTGATTGAGCTCGGTGCTCATGCGTGTGGTTTTGGCAATGCGGAGGATGCCCTCATCCATCTTCTTGAAAACCACGGCAACTGTTCGCTGATAATCGCCGACCACGGTGTGCCTGGCACACTCAAGGGGGTGGAGTTCCTGCAGATGGTGGGGGAAAAGTGGCCCGACATTCCCACTATTCTGACTTCCGGTTTCCAGTTGGAGAGCTTAGGTGAAGGTCTATCCAGTGAATTCTTATTCAAACCATGGTCGGTCGAAGAGCTGACTGCAACAATCGCCAAGGCCTTGGTTCGCAAGCCCGGTATTACGCAGCAGGACGTTCAACATCTTGCATGAGATAAGGCTTCACGCACTCTATGAAACGTTCTAGCGGCCAGGGTTTTTGGAGGAAGTGGATGCCTTGAGGGAGTGCCTCACTCATTTCAGCATGATAGCCGCTGGATACGATGACGTCGGTGTCTGGCAGTTCCTTACGTGCGGTCCAAGCCAGGTGCAATCCTGTCGAGGTTCCCGGAGTCCGGACATCGGTAATCACCAGTGACCATGGTTGCAGTCTCAGCATCGCAATGCCTTCATCGGCAGTCGCCAGCGCAGTCACGGCTGCGCCTAGATCCTCCAGCAGCATCGTGATCATTTCTCGGAGGGCGGGTTCATCCTCCACCAGAAGAACGGAGGGAGGCATATCGGGGAGTTTTGGCTCAATCATCAGGGTACTCTTATCCAAGCGCACGTGAATAAAGCCATCCATCCTCGAACCGCCGCAACGGCATGGCTGACGCGCGATATCATTCCGACATCGCTTCGCCGGGAAAATTCACTCGCATTATCTGAAAGAAATTTCACCTCATTTTCTAGCGTCTTCGCTGGGGGCTTGAGCGGGATCGGCGTCGGCCCTAGGTACTTCCTGATCACATTTCTCGCCCATCGCCCGGTACTCCTTTCGCAGCGCATGCAACTGCTTGTTGTCCAGCGCTTCGAGGTCAAGGACGGATCGCTCGGCAGACTTTGTCGCCCGGATCAGCTCGTCCAGCTTGAGATGGATGATGTCGTTGTCCCGGTTTTGAGTGTTCTGAATTAGGAAGACCATCAGGAATGTGATGATCGTGGTAGAAGTGTTGATAATGAGCTGCCACGTATCGTTGTAATGAAACCAAGGCCCGGAGGCTGCCCACATCGTGATTAGTACGATGGCGATGAGAAAGGTGCTTGGCCTGCCTGCGTGGTCTGACAGCCGTTGGCAGAATTGCGCGAATTTCATGATGCTCTCCCTCTGATACGTTGCGCTTACTCAGTTGACCGCCCGCGTGATCAGAAATCATTTTTTACATTTGGCGGATGCAGCGAAAGGTGGGCACGATCACTTTGAACAGCAGCGGCGCAAGCAGGGTCAACCGCTACGACTTTGCTTTGGAGGGTAGTCATGGAAGTCGAGCCGCTGTTGACAGAGCTCTTGATGGCGCGTGGCCCAGGTGGGCAGGAAGATGAGGTACGTTCGATTTGTCTGCGAGAGCTCACTGCATTCTGTGATGACTTGAAAGTCGACAGGGCGGGGAACGTCATAGGCCTGATCAAGGCTGCGCATGACAGTGATCCTGGCGAGGCAATCAGGGTTATGGCGCACCTGGATGAGATCGCCATGATCGTAAAAACGGTCGAGGCTGACGGGACGCTTAAGGTTGTCGCGCTTGGTGGAGCTCAGCCGATCTGCTTTGGCGCTTGCCCAGTCGACATGCTGGGCGACCGAACGACACTTCCGGGCGTTCTGTCCTACGGCTCGATGCACAACAGTGGCAGCTGCCAGCACTGTGACCGCCATCGCTGGCCATTCCAGCAGCTCAACCCAATTTTCCATCAAAGCATTCCAGACCGTTTCCATAAACCTAGATCCATTTTCCGTCGGTCAAGCCGCTTGTGAGTAATCCGGATCCCTTTGGATTTGGAGTTCACCCTAAAGGACTGGGTTCCGCATACGACAAGGCAGGTGAGGGGGGCCATTTAACGCTCTGGGCCGTAACCGCTGATTGCCAGGGCGGCGCGCATCGCAGCAAGATGCGTAGATCCAGAATGTAGCCTGCACGAGGCTCCCAGAGAATGTCACTCGTTGGGAATGATCGAGATCTTGCCGTTGCGCTCGACAATGGCAAATTTGATCTGCTCCACTTTTTCGATGCCTTGGCTATCGCGCGCAGATTCAAGAATATCGTCTTCAGTGAGTCGCGCTCGGTGCATACGGTGGTGCAGAAAACGGCCATGCTCAACGACCAGCGTAGCGTGGCCGTCCAGCAGTCGCGCCAGAGGCTTGGAATTGAGTTTCGCGAGCGACAGTCCGACATCCAGGACGATCAGCGTCGCGATGACCAACATGGCATTGGTGAAGGAAAAATCATCGCCCAGCAAAGCCTGTTGGGTCGCTTCGCCGATGATTAACAGCAGCACAAAATCAAAGGTCGTCAAGTCAGCTAACGAACGTCTGCCTGCAACGCGAAACAACAGCATCAGGGCGATGTACATGCCGGCTGCGCGAAGGATTGAATCCATTACTCGCTCCTAAGGGAATAGGAAGGTGGAGAAGTGGACTGCACTGGATGGGCCTGCGCGCACCGCGCATTCCAGTGTTCCGACATGCTCGCTGCGTAAGGTCAGATAGAGCGTGGCAATGCCATCCCCGCTGGTTCCCAGTTGCAGCAAGATGGCCTTGCCCTGTGAGAGCGAGGCTTGTGGTTGAGGTTGTAAGGTTTCGATGCTGGCTTCGCGCAGTAGTGAACCATCGAGTTGCACCATGATGGGTTCTCGGGGGCTGCCGCGTACCGTGATGCGCAAGCTGTCTGTCGTGCCGCTGCGGCTGAGGCGTTGATACTCAACATGCAGACGGCCATCAGCGCTCGTGACCTCGGCATTGCTCAGCGGGCCATTACCGAATACGCCGGCCAACCCAAGTAAGACAATGACGACCAACAGGTACCAACCCACGCGTTCGAAGCGCCAGACGCGCTGCTGCATGGTCATGTCTTCATGGACAGGCTGCTGTCTCGACACGAGTTCATCATCCGCCATAGCCATAATCCTCAGGAGCGCTCCCCACGAAGCCAGCGCGCGTGATAATGGATCAGGCGGGTCAGTCCGTAGACGGCCCCGTCATGCATGACTTGCGCTCGCTCTCCAAAAAAACGCTGGGTGCGGGTAAATACGGCAATTGGTTCCCCGGCAAATGCCCACGCAAAGCACAGCGTGCCGGGTAGAACTCCAGATGCTGGGCTAGGCCCGGCTACACCGGTAGTTGCAATAACGACATTGGCATCGCTGTCCTTCAAAGCCCCTAGAGCCATCTCCCAGGCGACTGGTTCGCTAGTCAGCCCGTATCGTTCGATGGTCTCCGCGCTTACACCTAGCAGACGCTTCTTGGCGGAGGGGGAATACACTACGTAGCCGCTTTCGAGCACCTCGCCTGTACCTGGGAATGCCGCTAGCAGAGCGACCATGCAGCCTGCTGTGCAGGACTCGGCAGTGGTAAGTACCAGATGGTGGTCTTTGAGGTATCCAAGCACGGCCAGTACGGGATCACTTGCCATTTTGATGTCGACTCGTTGTTCTTTTGTGGTGGACGTGTCAGCTATGTAAATGGTTCACCGGTTCAGCGTAGGTTCGCTTGGGTTCTTGACTTGAACTTCATTCCCCGCCTCAGCCTCAATTTAGGTAGCACGGAGCTGGGCTCCGAAGTGTTATTTGAATGACAGAGATAAGGATAGGGTAGCCATGAAAAAGCACACCGACACCGGGCATAGGCCAAAGGCCCCGTCAAAATCCCAGGGTGAAGAAGAACGCGACAACGATGCTCATCGACCGGATGGCTCATCAGGCACCGATCATGACTCGACCGCACAGAAAACAGCGCGCAATGAAGGGGAGAAGAAGCACTGAGGCCAGCAACAGCTGGCCTCAGTGCTTTCATCAGAGGATGGGTTTGCCGCCGGTTATCCCGTAGCGTGAACCCGAGATGTAGCTGGCCTCATCAGAACCCAGCAAGACATAAATCGGCGCGACCTCCACCGGTTGCCCTGGTCGCCCCATTGGGTAGCTCGAACCGAAGTTCTTCACGGCTTCATCCGGCATGGTGGCAGGTATCAGCGGTGTCCAGATCGGGCCTGGGGCCACGCTGTTCACCCGTATGCCTTGCTTACCCAGCAGTTGGGCGAGGCCGGCGGTGAAATTGGCAATGGCACCTTTGGTGGCGGCATACGCCAACAGGCTGGGTGATGGGTCGTCAGAGTTGACCGAGCTGGTGTTGATGATCGACCCGCCTTTGGGCATCGACGGCAACGCGCGCTGGCAAATCCGGAAAATGGCGGTGATGTTGGTATCGAAGGTCTTCACCCATTCATCATCGTCAATCTCGTCCAGGCCCTCATGAGCCATCTGGAACGCGGCGTTGTTGACCAGAATATCGATGCGACCGAACTGCGCCACCGTCTTGTCGACGATCTCGTAGCAGTGCTGCTTTTGCGCCAGGTCACCTGGTAGCAGCAGGCACTGCCGGCCAGCAGCTTCCACCCAACGCGCCGTTTCCTGCGCATCTTCGTGCTCATTCAGGTAGGAAATCGCAACGTCGGCGCCCTCGCGGGCGTAGGCAATGGCCACTGCGCGCCCGATGCCGCTGTCGGCGCCGGTGATCAGAGCGATTTTGCCTTCGAGCCGGTTGTTGCCGCGGTAGGTCTGCTCACCGCAGTCTGGATACGGCTCCATCTTGCGTTGTGAGCCTGGCACGCTTTGCGGCTGAGAGGGAAACGAGGGGGTGGGGTAGTCGCTCATGGGGGGAAGCTCCTGCTTAACTAGGAACAGCCCTCCGGTAGGACTCAACCTATGAACTCAAAGTACCCCGTCATCATCGTCATATGAGTCTGGGATATTGGTGGTGAGCGACCCAGTCCAAACCCAGAACAATCAACAAACCTCTGATCCTAACGTCACAGAGCGCCCAATCATCTTTACCCATTCGTCTCGAGAACCTCGTCCAGGCCACTGACACTGCTGCTCTGAACCTTTGAGGCATTGACGACTCAACCGGGCATCCGACGTGAGAGGGCTATTGATGCGCACCTTTGAGAAAGACCTCTCTGCACCTCAACTGTTAAAGCTCAACTGTTTGGCCGGATGGTTTCGGGTGCTAGAGGACAGAGCATTGCGTATGGATTCGCCGGACGACTATCACGAGGAACTGCTTCGCCGGGCGGATGAGATGGATCGTCAAGGAATCATCTCTTGGCAGGAGTGGCGTGATTTACGTCGAGAGGCTGACGCTGCTTACCTTAGAGCCGTAGCAGGGGACGATTATCCCTCAGTGTTTCTTAGAAGCTGAGTTAGGGAATGCCGCTACGCTGCGCCCTGAGGCAGGGCAGGGCCCCATAGGCGCCGCGCAGGTATCCGTGCAGCTCGGTTTGAATGAGAATGTCAGCCCTTGCTGTGTTCGTCTGACGTCGGTCCAGTCCCGCGTTTAATCCCACGCGGGCCAGCTATTCCCCAAACGGCCAGTCCAACCAGCGGCAGAGCCAGGATCAGCAAGGCCCACATGGCTTTGGTCGCATCGGTCTTGTCGCTTCGGAACACGCTGACAATTGCCCACAGGTCGATCAACAAAAGAATGGTTGCTACCGCGATCCAGAAGTACGTACCAAGGTCGTTCATGAGTTTGTCCTCCGGTGGCTTACACGTAATCGCTCCCTAACGTTCCAGAGGCCGCCCCTGGAACGAGGATGACTTTCCGGCAGTTATCCTGTTTTTGATCGAACATTTTGTAGCCCATGGCAGCCTCTTCCAGGGCTAGGCGGTGAGTAACGATCAGTTCCGGTTGCAGGCGCCCGGCTTCTATGTGTTCGAGCAGTTCCGGTAGGTATTTCTGCACATGGGTCTGGCCCATCTTGAACGTCAGCCCCTTGTCGAAAGCATCGCCAAACATGAAGGCGTGAATAAAGCCGGCATACACCCCCGGCACACTGACTACGCCCCCGCGCCGCACGGCGGCAATGCTTTGGCGCAGGGCCTTGCCGCTGCTGCCTTCGAGCTTGAGTGCCGTCATGACGGTTTCTGCAGTGCTGCCCTTGGCCTCGAAGCCAACGGCGTCGATCACCGCGTCGACGCCCCGCATACCCGGTGTTTGTCGAATGATGCTGTCGGCGGGATCATCATCCTGCTCAAAGTTGATTGGAATTACGCCGTAGGCGTCGCGGGCGTAGGCGAGGCGGTAGTCGTTGTCATCCACCATGAAGATGGACTGCGCGCCGAGCATTCGCGCGCACGCCGCGCTGAGTAGACCCACCGGCCCCGCGCCGTAAATGGCGACTGAGGAACCTTGGCCGATCTCGGCGTTGATGACGGCCTGCCAGGCGGTCGGCAATATGTCGGAAAGAAAAAGCACCTTATCGTCAGCCAGGGCGGTGGGCACCTTGAAGGGGCCGACATTGGCTTTGGGTACCCGCACGTAATCGGCCTGGCCGCCTGGAATACCACCATACAAATGGCTGTAGCCAAACAATGCGGCGCCTGGCGGAATGCCTTTCTTGTTGATGATCGATCCGCGCCCGGTGTTTGTGGTCTCGCAGGCAGCGAAGAGATCGTGTTGACAGAAGAAGCAGCTTCCGCAAGCGATAACGAAGGGAATCACCACCCGGTCGCCTATTTGTAGATTGGTGACGGCGCTGCCGGTGTCCTCGACGATCCCCATGAACTCATGACCGAAAATATCACCCGCTTCGGTTTCTGGAATTTTGCCTCGATAAAGGTGCAAATCAGATCCGCATATCGCCGTGGCGGTGACCCTCAGAATGATGTCGTCAGCTTCCTGGATGATGGGATCAGGGACGTTATCGACTCTGACGTCGTTTGCTCCGTGGTAGGTCAGTGCTCGCATCGTGCGTTCTCCTGCATAGAGTTCAGAGGTTATGTAGGGGAGCCGTGGGCATTAGGAAAGTTCAGTCAAACTGTTTCAGTGGTTAACTTAAGCGCTAAATGTTGGGGTGAGGTTTTTTTTATTTATCTATAAAACTTGGCGTGAACCTTTCAACCTTGCCATTCGTCCTGAAAACGCGTGGTGCGTTAGCACGTATCGAGTGCTGCTTGCTCCCACGAATAGAAAGGCGCGCATTTATTTGAGCGCTTGATCAGCCGCGAGGAGTAAAACATGTTTATTCACAATAAGCGCTTGCAATATACGGTGCGCGTTGCTCAGCCCAATCCAGGCCTTGCAAACTTGCTTTTAGAGCAGTTCGGCGGCGCTCAGGGTGAGCTGGCCGCTGCCAGTCGATACTTCACCCAGGCCCTCGCCGAGGATGACCCAGGCCGCAAAGATCTGCTGATGGACATCGCCACTGAAGAGCTGAGCCACTTGGAGATTGTCGGCTCGATCATTGTGATGCTTAACAAAGGTGCCAAGGGCCGACTTGCTGAGGGGGTCGAAGAGGAGGGAGAGCTGTATCGAGCCATCAATGGCGCCGGTAACGATTCCCACATTACCAGCATCCTCTACGGCGCCGGCGCTCCGCTTACCAACTCGGCAGGGGTGCCATGGAGCGCGGCCTATGTGGACACCATTGGCGAACCGACGGCTGATTTCCGCTCCAATATCGCTGCCGAAGCGCGGGCGAAGATCGTGTACGAGCGCCTGATGAACGTGACGGACGACCCAGGCGTGAAAGAAGCGCTGGGTTTCTTGATGACACGAGAAATCGCACACCAGCTTTCTTTCGAAAAAGCACTGCACGCCATCCAGCCTAACTTCCCTCAGGGCAAGCTTCCTGGCATGCCGGAGTTCACCAACAAGTATTTCAACATGTCGGGTGAGCCGAATGTGCGTGGCCCTTGGAATGAAGGCGAGGAGTGGGAGTACGTCGAGAATCCCTCGGCTGCCGTTGATGGCGGAGATGGCACCGCTTCGGTGGAACTGGCCGCTCCCGATCTCGCGGTATTGGAAGCCATGAAGCTGCGGACGATGTCGGATCCAGCCAGCAACCCGGTCACCGGGGCGGATCTCGGCTCGGGCTTGGTCAACGGTAAAGATGACTAAGTTGAAGGAGGCCGCAATGAGCACTTTGAAAAGAAGGGACAAGGGTCACGCTGGCATCGACTTCGAGCATTTGATGAGCGCGGCGGTGGCAGAGTTTGAGGCCGACTCGCGCCTGGCTTGCCGAGCGATGCGAGTAAAGATGGCTATAGACATGTTCGGCGTTGGTTCCCTGCTGCGTAACGATTTGCCCCCGAAGGTTCCTATTGAGTCGTTACACGAGAGTCTGGTCAGTCACACCCTACAGTGAAAAGACAAACCCAAGGAGAATGACGATGGTTGCTCGCAAAACAGTTGAAGATCTGTTCATCCATGAGCTTTCGGATGTGTACAGCGCTGAGAAGCAGATCACCAAAGCATTGCCGCGCCTGGCACGGGCATCTACCAACCCGCTTTTAGCTGATGCGTTCACCTCACACCTGGCGGAAACCCAGGGGCAGATAGAGCGCATTGACCAGTTGGTAGAGTCGGCTGGATTGAAACTCAAGCGGATGAAGTGTGTAGCCATGGAGGGGCTGATTGAGGAAGGCAAAGAGCTGCTGGATGAAATCGAGAAGGGGGCAGTACTCGATGCGGCGCTGATAGGGGCATGCCAAAAGGTAGAGCACTACGAAATCGCCAGCTACGGCACCCTAATTGCGATGGCCAAGCACCTTGGCATGGAAGAGGCCGCCTCGCTATTGGCAGACACGCTCGCAGAAGAGAAAGCCGCTGACGAGAAGCTATCAGCGATTGCCGAAGAGGGCGGCAATCAAGCAGCGACACTCGAGAAGTGAATCTGTGGAGCCCGGCTTTCGCCGGGCTACCCGACAGGCGCTATGCTCGTGAATGTGATGTCTGATTCTGGGCTTGAAGACATGCGTTCCATGAACCTGTCTCAGGGCTTGGGGCAGCACTGAGTCATACGCTGGGCTCAGGTAGGGCCAGAAGAGTGAGACTCCGCCATGGAGTACAGATGGTCAACTAATCGGACAGCCGGGGGCCAACAGGCGCCGGCGCCGTGAAATCGAACGCTTTCTCAGGTAAGAGAAGGAAAATTGTACAAGAATATTTATTTGTATCGGAAATCAGGCCAGTTGTCCGATACCCATATTTGTCCACGCCACAGTCATTGAAGCGCTGTCGTGTTTTGCTATGGTTAGGTTTCCTATAAGACTAAAGTCGTAGGAGGACGGCATGCGTATTCGTGGTGATGTTTTTTGGGATTGGGCGGATCCAGTGCTTCATCATCGCAGCCACGACGAGGAGCTCGATGACGGCACGACTATCGATGTTCAGGTCAGGCTCTCGCGCACAGGTCAGACGCAAATGTTCATCGGCGTGTACGCAGGAAGTGGAATGGCGCTGCATGAGGAAGCTTTCGAATCGCGCCCCGGCGAGTCAATGACCCGAGCATTAGCCTGGGGGATTGGTCGAGCAAGGCGTCTGGCGACAGATCAGCGCCCTGATGTGAAACAAGTGGCCTAGCTACAGCCAGTATCCGTGGCCGTTGGCTCAAGCGTCAGCGGCCACAACCGTCTCCTCTCAAAAGCCAATCCCATTTACCAGCGTTAGGGTCAGCCATTTGCTGCTCGTCCCATAAAGCCTTTAACGCCGTGTACTGAAAGTCAGCTCGCATCCGCAGATTTGCGCAGTCTGGGACAAGCCATCTGAGGCTTCCAAAGCCCTGAGCGACCTCAGTACCTGGCCACAAGCATTAAGTTGAGCCGTTATTAGGATCGATTGGGATAGCATTCCCGACCTTGCTAAATAGTCTCTTGTTGCCATGCCTAGGGCGTCATCCCTTCGGATCTCATAAACGTTCGTAAGCGTTCGGCAATGTCATCTAGTCAGCTACGTAGACTTTGAGAGGGTGTCCGACTATGCGGACACCCTCTCTAGCTAACTAGGTGTCTGGGCTTATCGATATTTCGGGTGCGTGGCTGACTGGAAAGTTTACCGAACGGGCAATGAAGCATTTCTCATGAGCCATTTTGTGCAGCGTCTGAGCTTTTGCGATCTCAGACCCCGATGCCAGAATCACTTTCGGCCTCAAAACAACTGAGGTGAACTGACCAGCGCCGTCGCTCTCCTCGACCATTGTTCCTTGAGCATTGTCCTCGTAGGCCACCACAACGATCCCGGCCTCAGCACAAAGGCCAAGGTACCAAAGCTTGTGGCACGCAGATAAGGATGCCAAGAGCAATTCCTCGGGGTTCCAGCGTGTTGGGTCTCCTCGAAAACTGGGATCGGACGACCCCTCAATTGGTATTTTGCCGTTAGCTGCGATTACATGCGCCCGGCTGTAACCCCGATAAGATGACGTTCCTGTTCCGTTGTTGCCGGTCCAAGTTACCTGGACTTCGTACTCGTGCGTTTTATCTACCATTGATCCCTCCTAGGAAAGTTTTCGAAAAGTCCGTTAAAAAGCGGACTTATTGAGCAGGCACCCATCGATGAGGTAGCAGCTCCATAATCTCACTGGCCCGCCGCGTCGGCAGGCGAGTGAGGACGTCCTTTAAATAAGCATACGGATCATGCCCGTTGAGGCGCCAGGGAATGGCAGGCTTGTCTCCTCCTTCAGCTCTCGTTTTGCCGCGTCAACATGCCCTTCGCCAGGATCAATCTTGCCGCCTGGCAGTGACCACTCAGGAGCGTCTTTGCGGACAAGAAGAATCTTCCCCTCCTGCAAGCAGATTACTGTCGAATGCATCTCTCTTAGGTTGGTCATGTTCAGTCCTCCTCTATGTACGGAGGGCTTGAAAATCACGGGAGAAGTTCACGTTAAACGACGGTGTGAGCGTTGGCGCCTGCCAGCTTTTGTCAGACCAGCACGCCGACGCATGGATCTTGAGTTAAATTTATAGGTCTCCCCCCGTGGTGGATCTGCCCACTGCACTTCTTTGGGGTGCCGACAGCACACTGCTCTACAACGACACCTGGATCCCTGCCATGGGGCACCGTCATCCCCTAGGGCTGGCCCGCGCACGAGGTCTGGACGGCGGTGTGGGGGCGGGTCGGTCTGCAGCTCGAAGCGGTGATGGAAAAGGCAAGCCTGTTATTATTTTCCGATTCGGAGTTTCCGGTTCGCCTGGATCGAGAAAAGCCTTGGGCGTTCAGCTTAAGTCCTTTAAGAGCCCCTGAGGGGCACATCGTTGCTGTCCTAGTGCAAGGGCAATAAGTACAGCCGTCAGCCCTTGAACCCGTACTGTCGCACATTATGCTGGGTCGAGATCGCCGTATGTTCGACCAGGCACCGGGGTTCATTACCATCTTCCGAGGCCCTGACCACATCTTTGAATTCGTCAACGAGGCCTTCAGGCGGAGCTTTGGTGATCGAGGCTAGCTCAACCGCTCTGTACGTGATGTATTCCCCGATCTTGAAGGGCAGGGTTATTTTTCCTGGCTGGATGAGGTGTTCAAGTCGGGCGAGCGGTTTGTCGCTACCGGCACGCCATTTTCGCTGCTCTGGCAATCAGAGGGGGCCGAGATCCGCTACCTCGATTTCGTGTGTGAGCCTGTATCACGGCGATTGAAACAGGGTAAAGGGGAAGCTGCGGCGCGCCTGTTGGAGGGAATTCAAGTCAGCGCCAAGCGAGCAGCATCGCTGACTCAGCGTCTGCTCGCATTCTCACGGCGGCAGACGCTCGATCTCCGGCCTACGGACGTCAACGTACTTATCGATGGTCTGGTCGACCTGATCAATCGCTCGGTGGGCCCGGCAATTACTGTCATCACGCATCTGGAGCCGGACCTAGGGTTGTCCCGGATTGATCCTGCCCAGTTGGAGAGTTCGCTGCTCAACCTGGCGATCAACTCGCGTGATGCCATGCCCGAGGGGCGCGGTGCGATCTCCATCACTACGCAGACAATCGAACTCGACGACCTGATGGCGGCTCGTGCCGACCTGCCTCCAGGCGAGTACATCGCGATTTCTGTCACTGACTCGGGAAGCGGTATCTCCCCGGAGAACATCAAGCGGATATTTGACCCGTTCTTCACCACCAAGCCACTTGGCCAGGGCACCGGACTTGGGCTATCCATGGTGCACGGTTTTGTACTGCAGTCCGGTGGCCAGATTGATGTTCATTCCCAAGAAGGTGTGGGCACGACGATTCGCCTCTTGCTGCCCAAATTCGAAGGGCATCTGGAATTACTCGAGGGCGAGGCCAGGCAGAGTGCGCTTAGCGGCCAGGGGTCGGGAGAATTCTAGTAGTCGATGACGAACCTATCGTGCGCATGTCCATCGTGGAAGCCTTGATGGAGGCCGGATATGAAGTTGATGAGGCTGAAGATGGATCTAGCGCCATGCATACGCTTCGCTCGTGCCCACCTTATGATCTGCTCGTCACCGATGTCGGGCTTCCAGGTGCGCTGAATGGACGCCAGGTGGCAGATGCCGCTCGTGAGGCTTTTCCAGACCTTCGGGTTCTATTCGTGACCGGTTTTGCAGAGGCATCGGTTTTGAAAGGTGGATTCCTGACACCTAGCACGGCAGTGATCACAAAACCGTTCGACATTCAGGTACTCCTGAACAAGGTGACCGTAATGCTGCACCAGCCCCAGACTTGAGCAGGGTGCCGGAACTCAGCTTCCTCCCCGGCAGTCATCAGCCTAAGGAAGTTCGTCCCAGCGTTCAGGATGTCGCGCGTTCTTTAGGTACTATCCCTCATGAGCGTCATCAAGCATCGTCCAGCAGGGGCAAAAGTAACGATCATCTGTACTCGAAATGACCAGGTTCTTCTTGTTCGCAGGAAGGGTGCCAAATGGAAGTTTCCAAACGGTCTGCTTGAGAGAGGAGAGGCTCCAACCGTGGCTGCCGCTAGAGAGCTTTGGAAGGCGCTATCGTTGCACTGCTCAGGTCTGCATCACCTGGGCACCATTGAGGTAGGCAATGTGGTCCACCATATCTTTACCACTGACTTCGCTGATGGCTGTAGCGTTGCGCTGGGGAGAGGCATTGTCGCGTGTAAGTGGATTAGCTGGGAGGACTTGAGCTCAACCATGCTCAAGCCCACAGCCGCTGCTTTGCTGTCACGAGATCTATCAGCGCTTGTCCATCATTATGAGCCCGCAGAATTGGCATCCAACACAAACTGAACGGCAAGGTCATCGAGCCGGTCGGATCGTTAAATGCCATGAAAAGGGACGTTAGCGATGAAAGCGATGACTCGACTGTTCACCGGCTTGGTTCTGGTTGGGGCTCTGGGAGCCACGACAGCATGGGCGGATCAGCCTGGAGCTGATTGGAAGGTGACCAAGGATCAGGCCGAAGCCACCTTGAAAGGCGCCGGCTATACACAGATCACCAAGATTGAGGCCGATGATGGTCATTGGGAAGGTCAGGGCATCAAAGCTGACGGGAAACAGTATGAGTTCCAAGTCGACCCACACAAGGGGAAAGTTATTAAAGACGAGCTGGATAACTAATCAGGGCGGGTATTGCTCCATGAGCGGCCCGCGTGAACGCGCGGGCTTTTTTTAATAGATGTGCTTGATCATGTTCGTGCCTAATGCCGGTGTCTTTTCAAGCATTGCCGTTTTTTGCTATCTACGGACGCTTGGCACCTGACGTCCCAGCCTTCTCTTGGCTCAATAAGAGGTTCAGTGAAATTGCCGTTGCCTTTGAAGCTCTCTGTGCAACCAGATGCCTGCCGGTTCCCTACCCTCTGAGCATCGCACCTCGTAGGCACGGCCACTCAGGCTGCTTTTAGTCGCAGCAAGGTCGATGAAGTCTTCCGCGCTTTTCACCCTGTTCTTGCTTTTGAGGTAATCTAGCTTCCGCTCTAGGTGCGCTCGAGCTCGGGCGCCTGAGTATTCCGCTCCGTTACGAATGAATGTGCAGTCACTCTGCTCTACAAACTCTAGCAATCCCCTTATTTCATTAGCGGTTTGAGGCAGGGCTACTGCCCGTGTGTCAACGATGATTGCGATAACGCAAACACTCACCGCCATTGTCAGTTGGCTGATAACCCGCCTGGGGCCTCTGGTCCACATCCGCATGATTTGTCCTTCCCAAGCTATAGCATCTTTTCAAGTCCTATCGTGCTGCTGAGCCACGAATTGAAGCGCCGCCACCAGCCCCCCGGTTCTGTGGTCAACGTGCGTCGTTGGCCATTGTCTTCGGTGACCCAGACCAGATGATTATCTTCCAGCCGGGCCTGGTAACTCAGAGCAGATGCCATGCCTTCCAGAGCCAGTTCGCGCACCCGTCCGGCAAGCTCCGGATCATCCACCAAGACACCGACCTCGGTGTTCCACAGCAAAGAGCGCGAATCGAAATTGAACGAACCGACAAACGCTTTTTGCTGGTCGAAAACCATCGCCTTGGTATGCAGGCTGGAGTCGGAGCTGCTGGAGGGGCTGCTGGAGGAGCCTTTGCGAGAGAAACGCGGACTTGTATCGTTGTCGCTACGATCACCTGCTTGGCGACGTAACTCGAACAACTGCACGCCATGCTCGAGTAGGGTCTTGCGATAGGGCGCGTAAGCACCGTGCGAAGCCGGTACGTCGGTGGCCTCCAGAGAGTTTGTAAGCAAGCTGATCGACACGCCGGCGTCGGCTCGACGGGTCAGGTACACCACCGCCGGATAGCCAGGCACCATGTAGGCCGACACCAAGATTAGCTCCTTGCTTACCCCGTTGAGTTCGGGTGCCAACTGGGTGGCCAACAGCAAGTGCGCAGCGGGTTCACCACTCGCCAATACTTTGCTAGGTGCATCCCACATCGCTTTGTTCCAGGCCCAAATCAATTCCCGGCGCCAGTTATTCAGGCGAGGCTGAGTGGTATAGCTCATCAAGTGTTGATAGAGCGCATGATTCTGAGTGCGCGTTTCCTCCAAGGAGGCATCCAGCCGAGTCCGAAGATCTTTCAGGTCTCTGCTCGTCGGCTTGAACGATATAAACTGCTCGATGGGCTTGCTGAGGGCACTGTTCCAGTACTCGTCAAAACTATGTCCCAACTGTTCTGCGACCGGGCCGACACTGAGCATGTCAATGTCAGTAAAATTTCTGTTGGGCTCGGCATCGAAATACTCGTCGCCCAGATTGCGACCTCCGACGATGGCCACACAGTTGTCTACCACCCACAGCTTGTTGTGCATCCGCCGGTGTTGAAGCGACAGGTTGAAGAGTCGACCCATCGTGCGTGTCACCACGGTACTGCGACCCAAATGGAGAGGATTGAACACTCGGATCTGTATATACGGATGCGTCGCCAGCGTCGCGATGGTTTCCTCCAGATCATCGCTGGTGGTGTCATCGAGCAAGATCCTCACACGCACTTTACGGTCGGCAGCGAGGAGTAGCTCGCTCAGCAGTATCCGAGTACTGATACCGTCATGGACGATGTAGTACTGCAGGTCAATGCTGCTTTGAGCACTGCGAATCAGCTCGGCGCGGGCGGCAAAAGCCTCGGCGCTCTCCGGGAACAGCCGAAAGCCCGATCGTCCATGATGGGGCGCTACCTGGGCCTGAATCGAACGACCGAACGCCGAATTGTTGGCGGGCAAGGCCTGACTGGGTTCATGGGGTGCATTGGGTGTCGTACAGCCACCGATAAACAGCGTGAGAAACAGAGCGACCAACAAGGGTTGTTTGGATGTCACGGCGCGTACCCCGGCGAATGGCGATGAGGGTGTTGGAGCCGAAGAATGGGCCATCCCTTACCACCAGCGCATAGCTGCAACGGTCGTGCGCAATGTTTCTTCGATCAGCGGTGCTCTTCAAAGCGTAGATCAACTTCATCACTGGCAGCTTTCGACCTATAGCAGATATCTGTAACCGGGGCCGCTTCGCGGCCCATCGCCGGCAAGCCGGCTCCCACAGGTAAAGCGCATGGCTGAAGGCTGGTGATATTCCTGTGGGAGCCGGCTTGCCGGCGATGAGGCCGGTACTGACTACAGCGCTTTGGTTGAACACTCATCTCACGCGCACAATCAAAAATCCCCCAAGAGGTGCTTGACCAGGGAGAACGATCGTTCTACTCTGGCTGCATGGACAAGCCAATGACCGACACACGCGAAAAAATTCTTGCTACAGCCGAGCAGCTGATTTACGAAAATGGGATTCACGCCACTGGCATGGATCTCCTGGTAAAGACCTCGGGCGTAGCACGTAAAAGTATTTATCGATATTTTGCGAATAAAGACGATGTCGCAGCAGCGGCATTGAATGCACGCGATGTACGCTGGATGCAATGGTTCAAAGGTGAATGCGAAAAAGCGCACACTCCACAAGAACGCATCCTCAGCATTTTTGATGTCTTGAAGACCTGGTTTGAGTCGGACGGTTTTCGCGGCTGTGCCTTTATCAACACCGCCGGAGAAGTAGGCGATGCAGACGACCCTATTCGGCAGATCGCAAAGCTGCATAAACAAAAGCTACTTGACTACACCCTAGAGCTTACTAACGATTTAGGCGTCAAAGATCCGATTATTTTGGCTAGGCAGTTTTTCGTGCTGATAGAGGGCACTATAACCGTGGCCCGGGTAATGGGTGATTTCACCGCCCTGGATAGTGCTAAAGAAATCGCCAACATTTTGCTCAAAGAAGTACCGCGCACAAGCGCTTAACGTTCCAGAAACGCTAATTCCACTGAACGATCCAAATGATTGGAGGCACCCTCATGCCCATCGAACAAGCTCGTCCGCCACTTCCTCCTTTCACTCGCGAATCGGCGATTGAGAAAGTCAGGCTCGCTGAAGATGGCTGGAATACCCGCGAGCCTGAAAAAATTGCGCTCGCCTATACCCTGGACACCAAATGGCGTAACCGCGCCGAGTTTGCAAACAATCGCGAAGAAGCCCAAGATTTCCTCACACGCAAGTGGAAAAAGGAGCTGGACTACCGTCTGATCAAAGAGCTCTGGGCATTCACCGACAACCGCATTGCCGTCCGTTATGCCTACGAGTGGCACGACGATTCGGGCAACTGGTTCCGCTCCTACGGCAACGAAAACTGGGAGTTTGAGGCAGATGGCTTGATGCATCGCCGCTTCGCCTGCATCAACGACATGCCCATCAAGGAAAGTGAGCGCAAGTTCCACTGGCCCCTGGGTCGCCGCCCGGATGATCACCCAGGTCTAACCGAACTTGGTCTCTGATCCATGCTGAACCTGATCCTTTTTACACGAAGGGTCAGGTTTTCTGTTATGCAAAAGCCATTATTTCACTCCTCAAGATCATTGGATACTTCTTCAGCCAGCTCAATGAAAACGCGCACCGCCGCGCTCAGACAGGCTTCGTTTCGGCGCATAATCACAGCGCTTCGGTGGAGGCGTTCTGGCTCCAATGTGATGGCATCAAGGGAGAGGGCAGGCTCCTGGATATTCGGAAGCAAAGCGCTAATGCTATAGGCTTGATCTGCTGTTCGCTTTCTCCGGTGTCGGTGTGGCAGGCTGATGCAGATGCCCGCCGGTTGGATCGATGATTTGAATGACGTTACCGTGCTGCCAGCCATCTGCTTTGGGATCAGCTGGAGGGATTTGAATGTCAGCCCGCTGAGCTTTGGTTTTCGCCGCATCCACTTTCAGACGCCGATTCCGCTGCTCGACCATCGTCGGATCAGCCTGGCCATCCGCTGTGAACCCCATCATCAACTGCGGGACGCCCACCGGTAGGGCTTTTTCCTGGTCGGTGTGCCACGTGTGCCATGTCTTACCATAGGTATGGGCAAGCCGCTCCATCAAGGCGTGCTCAGCAGGTGCAGGAATACCTGGTGCAATCAACTGACCGGACGAGACTTCATACCCGTGGCTATGCCACATCGCCTTCTCTCTGGCCGGCAGACCGGCAAACAGCTTTTCGTCGATGATGTACTCGACGCCCATGATCTTCGCTTCCTTGGTATTACCGTCGAAGATGACGCACTGGATAACATCCTCATTCAGGATGGAGCAGTAGTGATGCGCTTCCATCTGCATATCAGGATGTCCGTTGTAAAAGTGGAAGCCATCCAGGTAGGCGTTGATAGCCTCAATGGGCGGCTTGGCCTGCAAGGTCGCGGCCCCGGCTTCCAGCACCTGGGTCTTGGCTGACTCGGGCCTGCCGGGTGTCTCCACCGGCGATTTCGTCTCAGGAGCAGAGCAAGCCCACAGAAAACTACAGGCCAGGGGAAGGGTTATGAATCTGATGAGTTGTGGCATGAGAGTGGCTCTAGCTAGTGTCCCTCAAGGGACAGCCTGGGCCAGTGGAAGGGACAATCCAGGAGACAAACGGCTTGGAATTCCAGGCAAAAGAAAGCCCGCTGCTAGACGGGCTAATGGGAGCTTCTATCACATGCGGGGATAGGGCGAGTGTTGCCTAGGTGTCGTGAAAATTGGGTGAAAGAAAAGTCCCGACAATGTCATCACAGGGATTCTCCCAGGATCAAGCGACCTTGCGATCGTTGGGAATGCCCCAAAGGATCACGGCAACACAGATGAAGCAGAAGGGCGCCAAAGCCAGCATGCCCATGTAGGTATTGCCGGTGAGGTCGTTGATGTAGCCGACCAGCAGTGGCGCCACCATGCCGCTCAACTGCCCGACTGTGTTAATTGCCGCAATACCGCCGGCGATGGCCAGCCCAGCGAACGCTGTCTGTGGAATTGTCCAGAAGATTGGGATGGCGATGAAGACACCTGCGGTGGCGAGCACCAGGAATGCGGTCAGCAAGTAGTAGTTGCCATTGAAGTAGCACGCCGCGAAATAGCCGACACCACCCACTAGCATGCATTGCCACAGATACCGTTTACGCTCGCCGCTTGCGTCCGAGCGACGTGTGACGAAAATCATGCCGATTGCCGCGACGAGGTAGGGCAGGGCAGTGAGAAAGCCGACCGCCATTTGGTTCTTCACTCCGGATGAGCCGATCAGATGCGGCATCCAAAAGTTCAGCCCGTAACCGGTCAATTTCACCATGAAGTAGATCGCCGAAAGGATGGCCACTTCGCGGGTTAGAATAACCTTGAGTAAGGATGTATGGATCGGCTTCGCATCCTTCTTGTCATTATCCAGATTGCGTTGGAGCAGATCTTTTTCCGGTTGGGTGAGCCATTTTGCAGACTGGATATCGCGATCCAGCTTGAACAGCACAATGACCCCCAGCACGGCGCATGGCAGGCCCGACAGCACGAATAGCCAATGCCATCCCGCCAGCCCTAGAAAGCCGTTCATGTATTCCAGAATCACACCGGATACGGGCGCGCCCAGGACACCAGAAAGCGGTATGGACAGGAACCAGATGCCATTCATGCTGGCCAGGTTCTTCTTGGGGAACCAGCAAGCGAGATAGAACAGAAGTGCCGGGCCAAAACCGGCCTCCATGACGCCAATCAGAAAACGCAGGAAGTACAAGGTGTACTCGTTGTAGGCGAACACCAGGCAGGCGGTTGCGAGCCCCCACGACACCATGATCCTGCAGATCCAGCTAGGTGCCCCGTATTTCTTCAGCCCATAGCTGCTTGGAACCTCGAACATCACGTAGCCGAAGAAGAAGATGCTCGCGGCGAAACCGTAGGCGGCATCACTCAAGCCCAACTCTGCCTGCATTTGAGTTTTCGCGAAGCTGATATTGATGCGGTCAAAATAGGAGAAGAGGAAGCACACGATCGTCAGCGGCAAGATGCGCCAGGCGATACGACGGTACAGTAGAAGTTCTTGTAAATCGGAGTCGACAGCAGTCGCTTTGTGAGCCAAGGTCGCCATATTGCGTTCTCCATAATTGTATTTGTCGGAGATGCGGTGTGCTCATGGGCTCTGCCCATCAGCGTGTATCAGGTGTCACGTGAAGCGGATGGGTCGTCGAAACGCTCACTCGGCGTTCAGTTCATGCGTGCTGATCAAGACTCCGTCTTCATCGGCATAAATCCAGTGGCCTGGGGTGATCATTACACCACCCAGCATGAGCGGGGTGCCCACTGCGCCGCCAGGCTCATTCCTGGAGCGTACAGGCCAGCTCCCAGTCGCGAGCACAGCGAGAGTAATGGAGGCGAGGGCGCTGACATCACGGACATTCCCGCTCACCAGCACACCGGCCCAGTCGTTTGAGCGTGCAAGAGCTGCGAGGTTATCGCCGAGTAATGCGCCGCGATGTCCACCCGAATCTACCACCAGGACTTGCCCTTTACCCGGTTGCTTGAGCAGATCACGAAGCTCGACGTTGCAGCCTCGGGCTTCAAGTGTCTGGATTCTTCCGAACATGGCGTGCAACGGCCCAAACCACTGCCAGTCGCCTTCCAGGACAGCAAGCTGGCCCGAGTCGATCAGCTCGGCAAAGCGATCGCACAGGTCTGCGGTCGAGACGCTCATGCTACAGGCACCTCTTCAAGCGCCATCTGCTGAAGCATCTGGAAGCTGGCAAGCTTGCCTGCCAGGGCGCTGGCAGCAACCGTGTAGGGGCTGGCGAGCCATACCTGCCCCGGCCCGGAGCGACCCGGAAAATTGCGGTTTATCGCGCTTACCGTGACTTGTTCCGCGCGGGTCGAAGCACCTGGGCCGCAGTTCGCGCAGGCACCGCAGCCTGGCATGATCAGCTCTACACCGGCTTCTTCAAATGTCTTCAGGTAGCCTTTCTCCTGGCAGTAGTCCCGTACGGCGAGCGTGCCAAATTGCAGATAGAGCTTGGTGTGCTCCGGGATCTTCAAGCCCTGGCCGAGTCCCCAGGCGAGCACTTCATGGTAGTAGTCGAAGTCCTCTCGTTTGCCCGCAGTGCAGGAGCCACCATAGGCGATGTCGACAGAAACGTCGCGTTCAAGATCCGCCAGCGCGATGCCATTGCCCGGGTCGCCCGGAGCAGCTACCAGGGGCGTAAGGCTGGAGCAGTTGATCTGGATATGTTCCTTGTACTGCGCATCAGGATCGCTGAAGAGCCAGTCTTCCAGCTCGATTTCGACGCCTCGCCGTTCACGAATGAAATCGACCGCCTTCTGATCCGGGATTACGATGCCGGTGAACCCGCCAAGCTCGGCCACCATGTTGGTGAGCGTCGCTCGCTCGTCGATGGACAGCGCTGCGACCGCTTCACCCGAGTACTCAAACACGGCACCGATAGCCTGGCCTTGGCGGATGGGCTCACTGCGTAGCAGCTCTAGCACGATGTCCTTGGCTGTGACGTCAGGCCTTAACTGCCCGCTCAGTTCCACCTTGATGACTTCAGGCATGCGGCAGCGAATGAATCCGGTCGCCCAGCTGTTGGCAATATCCGTGGCACCCGCGCCAAAGGCCAGGCATCCGAGGGAACCAGAGTGCGGCGTGTGCGAGTCGGTACCCACGATCACCTGACCTGGAAGCGCATACTGCTCCGTCAACAGTGCGTGACAAATGCCCTCGGATCCGCTCTGGCCGGTGAGCGCACCGTGGGCGCGTACTGGGTATCGGCGTACAAACTCATCATGAGCAGAAGCCAGGCCCCCAACGGCTGCGAGCAGGTTGTCGCGCACATGCGGGTAGCTCTGATTGGCAAGAATCAAATGATCCTGGAAGGCGATAATCTCATCAGGCCGCGCGAGTTCGAGATCCTGACCAAATGCTTCATGCATGAGATGCGCGCACATACCTGTAAAGTAATCATGGCTGAAGCGCCAGTCGGCGGAAAGAAATACACCGTCGCCCCGGGCCAAGTCACCTTGAGGCGCGATACGACGACGTTCAATGATCTTTTCGACCAAGGTCATCGGGCGACGGTTCGAGGGCTGGGTGTTGAATACCTTCGAGGGGTGACGCGGCAGATGTTGCTTGCTGTAGGGGAGTAGACCGCCAGCCCGAATCACATCCTGTGTAACCTCATCGCGTCCGGCCAGAAATGCTTCAAGATCGATTTCCTCGCCTGCCCGAATCCGATCAATCAGCGAGAAGTCAGTGGAGGTGTAGATCCCGATATTGTCGCAGTTCTGGCGATAGATGCGCTCGAAGCTCTCGGCGATGATCAGGCGAATGCCTGCCGACCGTTCAGCCAGTGGGCTGGATTCCCGGGACGAACCCTTGCCGTATCGTTTGCCGGCGACGGTGATTTCGAAACCGCCCTTTTTCACCGCATCATTGCCGATCGGCAGCTTGTCTTGCGTTTTGAATCCGACGTAGGGGTAGGTGCCCAGCCGTTCGTCATAGGTCATCATGATAACCACCGGCGTGATCTCGTCAGTGGAGATGTTGTCACGCAGCGGCAGGACGTCTTGAAGATTAAGGTCTTCACCCGCAATTTGGCGTTGCACTGCCTCGCTATCGCAAGATAAAAACAGGAATCGACCAGCAAAACGGATTTTTGTTGTCATGGTTAGCTCCTCATTGGAGCTCATGATAGGAAGTGATACCGCAGGCTGGCCGAGACAATTCTTCTACTCAGCCAAGAAAAAATTTCCGGTCACTCATGCATTCCACCTGGCGCTACGACCCTACGACCCTGCGACTGTTCATTGCCACCTGCGAGGAGGGTAGTTTTGCCCGTGCCGCAGAGCGGGAAAACATGGTGCCCTCTGCTGTTGGCAAGCGGATCGCAGAACTTGAGGACGTCGTCGGTGCACCCCTGCTGTATCGCCACAACAAGGGCGTTCAGCCTACCCCCGCTGGGATGTGTCTACTTGTGCATGCACAGCGCCTGCTGACTGAAATCATGAAGATGAGCGCTGACCTTTCTCAGTATGCGAGTGGTGAGCGTGGGCACGTTCGGCTGCATGCCAATCGATCCAGCATCATCCAGTTCCTACCTGATGACCTGAACCGTTTTCTAGCCGCACACCCTGAAGTGGACATAGACCTGGAAGAACACACCAGTGAGGCAGTTCTAGAGGCTGTGCTCGGGCACCAGTGTGATCTGGGAATTGGTGCAGGACTGGAATCAGCGGCCCAGCTTGGGCTCGCTGTGCATGAATACCGGCTGGATCAGCTGGTACTGGTGGTACGGGGAGATCACCCGCTGGCAGGCCGCGAAAGCATCCCGTTTGCTGAAAGTCTTACTTACAAACAGATTGCCCTGCACCGTGACAGCCCCTTGTACAAGACCTTGGAGAACGCAGCGCGAGCAGCGGACGTGAACATCAACTATGGCGTCCACTTGCAAAGCTTCGATGCCGTTTGCCGAATGATCCAGGGCGGTCTGGGGATAGCCGTGCTGCCTGACCGGGCTATTTCCGAAAGCCCCGATGGCCCTCCGCTTGTTCGGATTCCCCTCCAAGACAACTGGGCACGCCGGCAATTTCAGGTGATCACGCAGCCAGCCGAGCTTATCAGCGCCACATGCAAAAGCTTCCTGGAGTACCTCAAAAGCGACCGGTGAGTCGCATGCGTCGTCCACTAGATCACATTGGCAGAGATTAGAAACTGTTGGAACGCCCTCGCAACGGGGCAGAGGCCAGCGCTCGTTCGCCAGATCAGCCCCAACTCCATGGCCGGAACGGCATCAGCGAGCGGGCGCGCCTCGATTTTGCGCCCCTCCAGAGACCAAGGTCGATAGATCATGTCCGAAAGGATGGTGACGCCGAAGCCATGGGCCACAAGCCCCCGGAGTGCTTCGATCGAAGAGGTGCGGAACACGACCTTCGGCTCCATGTTGGCAGCACGCCAGTAACGCAGGGCTGATGCTTCCCCCTCATCCACGGTGCCCAGGATGTAGTCATGCTGGGCAACATCCACAAGCTGAATGGTGTCCTTTTCCATGAGCGGATGATCGCTGGAGAGCCACAATTGGCGTCTCGAACGCATCAGCACGTGCCGCTCAAAGGGCAAATCGGTATCGGCGTTCGAGATGATCGTCAGGCCCATATCCAACGAGCCCCCTGAGACCCCGTGTTCTATCGCAGGGCGATCCATGTCGATCAGGTCGATGTCAACTTGCGGGTAGCTTCGCTTGAAGCGCGCCAGCAGCGTGGGTAGAAAGTAGCCGAGGACAGTGTAGGAGGCCCCGACTCGCACGCTCCCACTGAGTGAATGGCTGAGAAACGCAGGTTGTGCCACGGCGTCTTGCAGGGTGTCCAGGATGTGCCGTGCATGCTGATAAAACTTGTGCCCTTCGGCAGTCAGCTGGACACCGTGGGGTAGGCGCTCGAAGAGCTGAACCCCCAGCAGGGTTTCCAACTGGCTCACGGCGGTTGTGATCGCCGACTGAGAGACATGAACCTTCAGCGCGGCCTGAGAGAACTGGCCATGCTCAGCGGCTGCAACCAGGTAGCGCAGCTGACGCATTGAAATGTCTGATTTGATAGCCATTAGCTTTTCAGATACCTGATCCCTGTTTTTATAATTTTACGATACAGAACTTGCTTCCTAGACTCCAGCCAACCCAAGCAACCCCTCCTGAATGCCGTTGCTTGAATAAAAATAACTGGAGGATTAGCCGTGAGTACACCTGTGCCTTCGCTTGACGACAAGTACACTCAAAAGACCGGCAATGTGTTGATGACCGGAATTCAGGCGCTGGTGCGTTTGCCCATGATGCAGCGCCAGCGAGATTACGCGAGCGGTCTGAATACCGCAGGTTTCATCACGGGCTACCGGGGTTCCCCCCTCGGAGGTTTAGACCAGGCCCTTTGGAAAGCCCGCGACCACCTCCAGTCCCTGCACATCAAATTCCATCCCGGGCTGAACGAAGATCTGGCTGCCACATCGGTGTGGGGCACGCAGCAAGTCAACATGTTTGAAGGTGCCGTCTACGACGGCGTATTCGGCATCTGGTACGGCAAAGGCCCGGGGGTTGATAGAACCGGGGATGTGTTCCGTCATGCGAATGCGGCTGGTACCTCTCGTTTCGGGGGCGTGCTCGCCATTGCCGGCGATGACCATGGTGCCAAATCCTCTTCGTTGCCGCACCAGACCGAACACGTTTTCAAAGCCGTGATGATGCCGGTGCTGGCGCCGTCCGGGGTCCAAGAGTATCTCGACTATGGGCTGCATGGATTTGCGATGTCCCGGTACTCCGGATGCTGGGTGGCCATGAAGGCCGTGGCTGACACGGTCGAGAGCGGCGCCGTAGTGGACGTCTCGCTCGATCGAGTGAACCCGGTGATACCAGACTTCAAACTTCCGCCAGACGGGCTCAATATCCGTTGGCCAGACCCCCCCCTGGCCCAGGAAAAGCGGCTGCTTGAGCACAAGCTCTACGCCGCCGTCGCCTATGCCCGGGCCAATGGACTGGACAAGGTGGTGATGGACTCGGTGGGGGCTCGCATTGGGATCGTCACTTCTGGTAAGTCTTACCTGGATGTCTGCCAGGCACTGAAGATCCTAGGCATCGACGAGTCACGTGCAGCTCAGATCGGTCTCAGAATCTACAAGGTCGGCATGGTGTGGCCACTGGATGCGGAGGGCGTTCGTCACTTCGCCCAAGGGCTCGATGAAATTCTCGTTGTCGAGGAAAAACGCCATCTGCTTGAGTACCAGCTTAAAGAGGAGCTGTACAACTGGCGAGAGGACGTACGCCCGCGCATCGTTGGCAAATTTGACGACAAAGGGGAGTGGACGCGCCCACACACGGACTGGCTGTTACCCGCCACCGGTGAGCTATCTCCGGCGCACATCGCGCGCGCAATCGCCAAACGCATCCTTCAACATAAAAAGCTGGGAGAGTTGCAGGTCACGCTCGCTGTGCTGGAGGCTCAGTTGTCTGCGCGCCATGGCTTGGCTACGCTCATGGATCGCGTACCGCACTATTGCTCCGGTTGCCCCCACAGCAGTTCGACAAAAGTGCCCGAAGGAAGCAGGGCGCTTGCCGGTATTGGATGCCATTACATGGCCGCTTGGATCTATCCGCAGACCAAGACCTTCAGTCAGATGGGAGGCGAGGGTGTGGCCTGGATCGGCCAGGCACCGTTCACGGACACCAAGCACGTATTCGCAAACATCGGTGATGGCACGTACTTCCATTCCGGGCTGCTAGCTATTCGTGCAGCCGTCGCGGCTCAAGTCCCCATCACCTACAAGATTCTCTTCAACGACGCCGTGGCCATGACTGGGGGCCAGCCCGTTGACGGCGCGCTGAGCGTGCCGCAGATCTCGCGCCAGCTCGCGGCAGAAGGCGTGCAGCGCATCATCGTCGTCACAGACGACATGGATCGCTATGCGGACGTCAATGACCTCGCGCCAGGCGTACCGGTACTGCATCGGCAGAAGATGGACGACGTGCAACGTGAGCTTCGAGCGTTTCCGAGCGTATCGGCCATTATTTACGATCAGACCTGCGCTGCCGAGAAGAGACGGCGCCGCAAGCGTGGAAAGTTTGCAGATCCGGCCCGACGCGTTGTCATCAACGAAGCTGTCTGTGAAGGGTGTGGTGATTGCAGCAGCAAGTCCAACTGTATGTCGGTCATCAATGTCGAGACCCCGTTGGGTAACAAGCGCCAGATAGATCAGTCCTCGTGCAACAAGGACTTCACATGCCTGGAGGGCTTCTGTCCAAGTTTTGTCACCGTCGAAGGTGGAAAGCTCAAAAAGCCTGCAGCGCTTGCGCTGTCGGATAAAGAGGAGTGGACACTGCCTGAGCCTCTGGTTAAGACAGTCTCTCAGCCCTACAACATCCTCGTGACCGGGGTAGGCGGTACGGGGGTTGTAACCATCGGCGCAATTCTGGGCATGGCCGCCTACATCGAAGGCAAAGGTTTGCTGACGCTCGACATGGCAGGTCTCGCGCAGAAAGGCGGCGCTGTGTGGTCGCACATTCGCATTGGTGAAAATCAGGCAATGCTCCACGCACCTCGCATAGCCGAGGGCGAAGCCAGTCTGTTGCTGGGCTGTGACCTGGTGGTTAGCACCAACGCTGAGACGCTCGCCAAGGTCAGCAAAGGCGTCACACATGCGCTGGTGAACCTACAGGAGAGCATCACCGGTGCGTTTGTAAGGCGATTCGCAGCGCAAGCTGAGACAGGTGACCTGGAGCAGTTTTCCGACCCCGAGTTCGGGAGTGACGACCTCATCGCACAGATTACAGAAGTGGTCGGGTCAACCCATTCGGCGTTTGTCCAGGCTAGCGCCCTGGCAACAGCACTTATCGGAGATTCGATCGCCACCAACATGTTCATGCTGGGCTATGCCTGCCAGCTCGGCTGGCTGCCTGTTTCTCACGAATCATTGATGCAAGCTGTGGAACTGAACGGCACATCGGTAGCCCTGAACAAAGCAGCATTTCTATGGGGGCGCCGAGCGGCTTTCAACCGTTCGAAAGTTGAGGCATTAGTGGCGCAGGGTCAGCTTGGACACCCGCCTGTTGAGGCTGCCTTGACACTGGAGGAAACGCTTGCCCATCGTACGGCTTACCTGACGGACTACCATGATGCCCGTTACGCTCAGCAGTACCGCCAGCGCGTTGAGACTTTTGCCGTGCTTGAGCGAAACATCTGCGGCTCGCCGGGTGCACTTACTGAAGCCGTGGCACGTAATTATTTTAAGGTGCTAGCGATCAAGGACGAGTACGAGGTCGCGCGTCTGCATAGCGCCCCTGAATTCCTGGAACGGATCAGCGGTGAGTTCGAAGGGGATGTCCAACTTCGATTCCACTTGGCGCCGCCTCTGTTTGGAAATGACAAAAAGATTGGGTTCGGCTCATGGATTCTGAAAGCATTCAAGCTACTCGCCATGACGAGGCGCATTCGCAACACCTGGCTGGATCCCTTTGCGAGAACGCATGAGCGCAAGACCGAGCTTGCGTGGCTTCACGAGTATGAACAGGTGCTAGATGTGGTGGCATCTGGGTTGGAGGCACACAAGGTTCCACTGGCGGTAAAGCTGTGCGAATTACCTGAGAGCGTAAGGGGCTATGGGAAAGTGAAGGCGCGGTACCTCGAAAACGCTCGGGCAACGCTGCAAAGTACGCTGCAGGACTGGGATCGTGTCGCCGCGACGCCGATTGTTGTAGAGCCCACGATTGCGGTGAAGCAACTTTGAGCGGCACAGAAATGCATCCCGCGCGCGGGTTCACCAAAGCCTGCGTTGCTGACCACCACCTACATGTAAAGGTATGCAGTATGATCGAGCTTTACCACAGCATGAGCGCACGCTCCTTCAGGCCGTTGTGGGCGTTGGAGGCGCTCGGCGTCGAGTACAAGCTGCATATGCTGCCGTTCCCTCCACGCTATCTCGCCCGGGAGTTTCTGGCGATCAACCCGCTCGGCACCGTCCCGGCGCTCATCACCGAGCAGGGTGCCTTGATGACCGAATCAGCCGCCATTTGCGAGTACCTGGCGCAGGCGTACGGGCCCAGCACATTAGCGGTAAGACCCGATGACAAGGATTTTGCCAGCTACCTCAACTGGCTTCACCATGGGGAGGCGACGTTGACCTTTCCGCAGACGATTGTCCTGCGTTACGGCAAATTCGAGCCTGCGGAGCGTCAACTCGAGCAGGCCGGCCAGGACTACAGCAGGTGGTTTTTGTCCCGGCTGCGCGCGGTGGAGGCTAGCCTGGCAGACAGGGCATACCTCTGTGAGAACCGGTTCACCATGGCCGACATTTCCGTGGGATATGCTTTGATGCTTGCGAAGTTCATAGGTCTAGGTAGCGAGTTTTCCCAGGGCGTGAATGAATACTGGGATCGACTTCGCATCGAGCCTTCTTTCCAGAAGGCCTGGAACGTTCAAAAGGCGTCCGCAATACAGCAGGGCGTGCCTACTACTCATGCGCCACTGGTAGCGCCTTGATCGCAGGCCTCATCAAGCCGGAAGGCAGATACTCCTGCTACAGAATGATGATCCTAAGGACGACCAGCAATCTCCTATGAGCAAAAAGGAAAACTATGATCCGGCGAGCCGAAGCGAGTGACGAACCCGAAATTCGCAATTGCGCCGAACAAGCCTACGCTCGTTATGTGCCATTGATCGGGCGCAAGCCAGCCCCGATGATCGCCGATTTCACCACGCAAATTGCGGCTGGAGCGGTCTATGTTGTGACGGACGACCAAGCCAGGTTCCAGGGCTTTGTTGTGTTCTATGTCAAGGATGGGTATCTCCAGCTGGAGAACGTGGCGGTCCTCCCGAGCGCAGCCGGACGTGGGCTCGGAAAGGCGCTGATTGGCTGCCAATGGGTGCTCCGCCGCCGACGCGACTGTGCTTCGTTTGTCTCCGTCGTTGATGAGCACCGGTTTCAGTGGCTAGCAATAAACCTGACAGATTCTGAGCCCAGCCAAAGCCCCGGCAGTGATGCTGGGGCTTTTTGCATTGGGTTGGAGCAGTCCGCGCTTTTCGAGCCAACGTCAGAGGCTTTTTGTACCCCGCCTAGCTGGCCAGGCAAATCAGCGCATCATGCCCAGCTCGGCATCATCCATCAGTGCCTTGGCCAGCGCACTCAGGTAGTGAGCAGCCCAGATCATC
>Ga0213824_1000320_pt1 | contig 40052 bp, 43 predicted proteins | sample MC6MC0906MG_FD_179892 | JGI IMG/M metagenome (GOLD analysis project Ga0213824, IMG submission 179892) | Enriched soil aggregate microbial communities from Iowa State University, Ames, United States - MC6-MC0906-MG | ecosystem: Environmental > Terrestrial > Soil > Unclassified | place: USA: Iowa...
AGCTGTTTGTTGTGGTTTTACCTCTTTCTCTTTCTCGCGATGGTCGCGATGGTCACACTCTCTTTCACGATGATGACAGTCTCTAAAGTTATCACAGCATCCAAATGATCCAAACATAATCCTCATCACCCCCTTCACACTTATAATCTATGTAAGTTCGGCAGTCGGTGACTGGACAGATAATGAAAATTTTTCTAGGGGATTTTCTCATTTTAAATGACTAGATGGGTATTTAGTATGGAATGATGTTTAAAATAGGGGAAATATCACAAAAAAATGTAAAGACCACCGAAATGAAATAAATTAGGTAGCCTTTACACTTTTTTACTTTTATATAAAACGATGATGTATACAGGAAGAGCTAGGAGTAGTGGTGCAATGGATCGTGCAGTATGTTTTTCTGCTTCTGATTGGAATACTTCTTCTTTTGGGAATTGTAACACTGATATGTTTGCAGCATCGCCAATAAAATATAGCAGTAGTACAGTTACTATGTAACTTAAAAGTGCGATAAAGCTTCCGTATGAACTCAATGAAAATCCCTCTCTTGTTATCTATTTGTTATTATTGTATCACAATTGTAACAAAAATACACGGTTATCTTTCGAAGGTTTAACAAATTTCGACACGAAACGCCATATTTGTTTATGGAGATAGCATGAAAATTACGATTTCTCTATGTGTAGATGTCGAATAATACATTGTAATATTACGGATGTGTGACAGAATATAAAAAAACGAAGGTAATGAAATTACCTTCGTTTTTTTATTATTTCGCCCATTCACTCACTTGTTCTACGCTCATGCGCGGTGCAGGGTGACCTTTTAAAGTGGATTCACCAATTGTAATAAGCATAATTGGTATGTAACGAGATGAAACATTGAATTCTTCCATTAATGCTTGTGGGTTGAAGCCACCAATAGCGCAAGTATCCCAACCACTTGCTTTAGCTGCAAGCATAAGTTGCATTGCTGCTAAAGCAGCATTTGAAAAGGCAGCATCTCGTGGGTATTGCTCACGAGTATATGCAGATTCAATGTTTTTAGCTAAGCGCTCTTTTGCCTCTTCTTTCATAAATCCTTGTTCTACAATTGGACCGTAAACAGGTTCAACATTTTTATATGCTTCTAAATCACCTAAAATAGCGACTACGGCAGAAGCATCAAGAATTTGTTGTTGGTTATAAGCAATTGGATGTAATCGTTTTTGTACGTCTTCACCTTGGAAAACAAGGAATTTCCAGTGTTGTAAGTTCCAAGCAGAAGGGGCTTGTGCAGCGGCTTTTAAAATTTCATGTAATTCTGTAGATGAAATTTCTTTTTCAGGGTTGAATGCACGTGTAGATGTGCGTTCATATAAAACGTTAAAAAAGTCATTGTTTGTCATTATATATCCTCCAAATTACATATCAACTTAATATAAAATAAATGTAATATACTCTACTTACATTTTGTAAGTTATTGAATTCAAGAATATAATAACTTTATTTTAATTGTCAAGTTTTAAGTAACGAGATGGGGCATTCATACAAACGATACAATTCTTATAATCATACACTAAAAAAGGAATTTCTAGAGTAGATAAGCGAAGATAACATTCTCAATTAGCTTGTTAATATGTATTCCTTACTAATCGGATTTTTTTGAGAACTATCTTTTATAAAATGATTGTGAGGAATTCAGTAGAACAAGATATATGAAGTGAGTGAAGACTAGTGATGAACATACTACATTTTTTATTAGAGAATACTGTTTTCCAAAATGTATTACAAGATCTTCAGTTGAATGTCCTTTATATAGAAGATGGATGTACACATCAACAAACGATAGAAAACGTGCATCCAAAATGTATGTTTATAGCAAATAGTTTTGAAGAAGGAGAAATGTTGTTTCATAGAACTAGACCGCATATTGTAATTATGTACGTAACAGATTTTGCTCAAATAAAATATATAAAGAATATATATAATTCACAGAGCACATTCATTATCATTTGGGATCAACAGATAAACAATGAGTTTGCAGATTTACTACTGTTAGGAATACGTAATATTGTTATAGCACCAGTAACCCCACAAGTAGTACTAGAGGAAGTGAATAAGAGTTTATATCAGCTTTCTTTAGTACGACAAGTAACTTTACAACAGGAATTACTTCAAACGATGTTTGATTTTCAAAATGATTTATTATTTATAGTAGAAGATGATGAGATTGTTGATTGTAATACAAATTTTTTAGAGTTTTTCGGATATGATAATTTATTTACCTATCGTGAACAACATTTAGTGTTTGCGGAACATCTTATAAGAGAGACCGGATATTATTCGACGACTCACGATGTAACATGGCTGGATGATACTTTATCAAATGGAAGAAGAATTAAGATGCACAATTATGAAGGGGAAGCTTCTACATTTTTATTACGTGCAACACCATTACCAGAAGACTTATCGCGCTTTATAGTAAAATGCACAGAGATTACAGAATTAGATGAAATCTATCAAGAGCAAGAAAGACTGGCTATGATAGATTCATTGACAGAAATATATAATCGTTTGAAATTTCAACAAATATTGGAGACAGAGTGGGAGAATGTAATACGTAATGATGAAAAAATAGCACTTATTTTGTTTGATATAGATAATTTTAAATCAGTAAATGACACATATGGTCATGATTTTGGCGATTTAGCATTAGTACAACTTGCAGATCTTATGAAATCTAAAGTTGAACATCAACATATATTTGCAAGGTGGGGAGGAGAAGAATTTATAATATTAGTGACAGATACGGTAGAAAAAGAAGCGTTTCAAGTTGCGGAATCGTTACGATTTTTCATTGAAACAAAGCAGTTCTCTGGAATTTCGAAATTAACAGCGAGTTTTGGAGTTGCGTTATATGAGCAAGGAATTACTAAAGAGGAATTAATGCAAAGAGCGGATATTGCATTATATGAAGCAAAAAAAAATGGAAAAAATCAAGTATGTATATATAGAAAGGAAAAAATGTGATTTTTCGCAACAAATTGTTGCGATTTTTTTTTATTGCCGGATAATAGAATATGGGGGACCATTCTTCACGAAGTAATTATGGAGGAACAATATGAAAAAAAAGATAATGATTATGGCTTCACTGTCTGCTGTAGTTTGCGGCGGAGTATACTATTTCCTCTATAGTCCCGATCTAAAGGAACAAGCAGTATTAACAACAAAGGTAACTCCCGCTATTGAGTCGGAGGTACAGGATAATATAGAAGAAGTACAAAAAATTGATTATGCTAGTATATCTCAAAAGTTAGATCAATATTTAGTAGGAAAGCAATTTAATGGGACAGTTTTGGTGACAGATAAAGAACATGTTATATTGAATAAAGGATATGGATATGCTGATGTTCAAAATAAAATCGAAAATACACCTCAAACAAAATATCGTATCGGTTCTATTACGAAAACAGTTGTTGCTACATCCATTTTACAGTTACAAGAACAAGGGAAGTTAAATATCCAAGATAATGTAAATAAATACATTCCTTCATTTCCAGCAGATAAAAATATCACGTTATATCACTTGTTAACACATACATCTGGTTTACCGGAAAATGGGAAAGGAAAGGTTAATGTAGCTTCACGTATAAATTTAGTAACTTGGATTGGAAGTCAAAAATTAGAGTTTCCACCAGGAACAGGTTGGAAGTATACGGATTATAATTATATGGTGCTCGCTTATATTATAGAAAATATAACGAAAAAGTCTTTAGGAGATTATATAAAAGAAAATATATTTACAAAGGCCGAGATGCATGAATCAGGTATGGGAAATATGGTGCCTGGAGATAAAAACTTCACGAAGGGTTATGTGAAGAAAGATCAAGAGCTTGTACTAGCACAAAAATTAGGGATGGACTGGTTATATGGATCGGGTGAGATGTATACCACAGTAGGGGATATGAAAAAATTAGATGAAGCGATTATAAATGGAAAGCTTCTTTCTGAACAAAGTATACAAGCGATGTTTACACCTTCACAAGAAAGAAAATATGCATTTAGCTTTTACATATATCCAGATTATTTCCATAACCATGGTGTACTATCTGGTTGGAATACGTTTAATAATTTCAATAAAGAAAAAGGAATGTTTGTTATTTTATTCTCAAATGTGAAGAATGGTTTGGATGATGATTTTAATAAGGAATTTCGAAAGATGGTAAATGATTTATTAGAACAAAGGGGATGAGAAGATGGAAAATAAAAATTTATCAATAGGTTTCATTGGTATTGGTGTGATGGGAAAAAGTATGGTTAACCATTTAATGCAAAGTGGTTATAAAGTATATGTGTATAATAGAACGAAAGAAAAAGCGGATTCTTTAGTACAAGAGGGTGCGACTTGGTGTGATACACCGAAAGTGTTAGTAAAGCAAGTTGATGTTGTAATGACTATGGTTGGATATCCACATGATGTAGAAGAAGTGTACTTTGGGATAGATGGAATTTTAGAACATGCAAATGAAGACACGATAGCAATTGATTTTACGACATCTACACCAACATTGGCAAAACGTATTAATGAAACTGGTAAAAGTAAGAATATATATACGTTAGATGCGCCTGTATCTGGAGGAGACGTTGGTGCGAAAGAAGCAAGACTCGCAATTATGGTCGGTGGCGAGAAAGAAATATATGAAAAATGTTTACCGTTATTTGAAAAGCTAGGAACAAATATTCAGCTACAAGGACCAGCAGGGAGTGGACAACATACAAAAATGTGTAATCAAATTGCGATTGCTTCTAACATGATAGGGGTATGTGAAGCAGTAGCATATGCGAAAAAGGCTGGACTTAACGCAGATAAAGTATTAGAGAGTATTTCGACAGGAGCAGCAGGTAGCTGGTCATTAAGTAATTTAGCTCCTCGAATGTTAAAAGGCGATTTTGAACCTGGTTTTTATGTAAAGCATTTTATGAAAGATATGAAGATTGCTTTAGATGAAGCTGAAAAACTACAATTACCAGTACCGGGTTTAACCTTAGCGAGGGAATTGTATGAAGAACTAATCGCAGATGGAGAAGAGAATAGTGGAACACAAGTATTATACAAAAAGTATATAAGGGGGTAAATGAGATGGATCTCCAAAAGTTTGATGAGATGATTGATGCTGTGCAGCAATCAACTTGTGTACAGATTAATGATAAGCAAAAAGAAGCATTTAAACAAAAATACGATTTTGAGCCAAGTTTCGAATATGGACGAGATGAGAAAGGGCATTATGTTATCCGAACTTCGAAAAAGATGTTAGAGGAAATGGAGTTTTATTTGGCATTGAAATATGATCGAGATGGAATTGCCCTTTATATGCATGCTGAGATTGAAGGGACATGTCACGTATCCGTTAGCTATAGTGAAGATGCGCTTCATTTGCAAGAATTGTTTCAATTTCTAGAAGGAAATAAATAAAAAGTCCTCATTTGAGGACTTTTTATTTATTTAGGCAGGCATAATATTTAAGTTAGATAATTTATAGGCTGGAAGCGCGGCGGCATCGTTCAATTGGGAATGGAATAACTTGTGCAATGTGATTAGGACCAAACTGTTTCGCGCGAGCATGGCGTACTATATAAAATGCGCACAGGATAGCAACAGGAATAGCACCGTACAAACCAAAAAGTAAAGCGCTTACACAGGATGCGACAAAACCTAAAACACCAACTTCTAATTCTTCCATAATAGCTCCTAAAATGACAGGAATAGCTCCACATGAAACTCCTAGTATAAGTGCGATAAGTAAACTCATGATTATCCCCCTCTGCTTGCAATATTCTTTTCCTTCTTATTAGTTGTAGTATATCATACATAAAACAGAATTTTCAGAAAAAAATCAAAAAAAGTTCAATAAATGTTCAAAAAGTGTTCCGAAATGTACTTGATAAAACGGAAGTGTGATTTGAATAAATGAAAGGGACAAATTATTTTAGTAAATAAAAAATCAGGCTTACTTCAATGTTATGAAATAAGCCTGTTCCATAGGAGGATGTATATATGTAGAGTGAATAAAAGATTGGAAAAGGGGTTCCAATCTTTTATTCAACTAGCTACCTTAATAAATTGGAATCCAACCTTCTGTTGTAACAAAAATACGAATAGCTACAACTTGGCGATCATCTTGTAAGGTAAAATAATGTCTTGCATTTTCAGGTACAGATATAAGGTCACCAGGCTCAAGTTCAACGTCAAAGAATCGACCATCTTTTCCTTCAATAGCGAAGATGCCATGACCGCTGACAATAAAGCGAACTTCATCGTCAGTATGATGGTGCTCTTTTTGGAAATTAACTAATAATTCGTCAAGGTTAGGTGTGCTATTTGAAAGTGAAATTACATCATGAGCTTTATAACCTCGGCGCGCTGAAACATCAGCGATTTCTTTTGAAAACACAGCTAATATTTCAGCCTTGTTTTCATCTGCTAACGAATAATTTTCATTTAAATGAGTAGGAAGCTTAGAGATGTTCCATTTCTCATATAAAACGCCTTCCTCTTGTAGAAATTTAGATACTTCCACTTCATTTTCAATGCGAGTATTTACTTCATGAATACGAATTTGCGCCATTAGAAACGCCTCCTTGAATTGATAATAGTTTTATATGAAATTGGAATAAAAACTCATAAGCTTCTAATCTTTTCTTTGCATCAAAGCTATCTCGGCCCCATACGGTAATACCGTGGTTACGGATTAATACTGCTCCCGAATCTCCTTGTATATGCTTTCGGAAGTTTTCTCCAAGCGTTGGGATATGGGCATGGTTTTCGATAATAGGAATGTTAATCGTTGCACCTTCTTCCCAAATATCGAGAGCTTTAATAATTTCTTGATTTTGAAGGGTGACTGCATCACTATATAAATTTGTGATGACATTATTATCAGTTGTATGAACATGAAGTACGCACCCGGCATTCGTATTGTTATAAATATGTGTATGCAATATTGTTTCTGCTGAAGGACGTAATTCAGTCTCTAATACGGGAACCCCTAGATGATCTACTAATAGAAAATCATCTGGAGTAGTTTTTGTTTTATCTTTACCACTTGCTGTAATAAGAAAAGTAAGTGGCTCATGACTAACCTTTATAGAAATATTACCACTCGTTGCTGGAAACCAATTTCGTGTTGTTAATTCTTTTTTTATCTCGCTTAAGTCATACCATTGACGAAAAAGTTGTTTCATGATTTCACCTCCAACAAATGTTTTAATTCATTTTGAATATCATGGAATGTTTCAAACGGTGTATAAGCAATATAATTCTCTTCACACTTTGTAATAAGGAAGTCACGAGCAAATACTTTATCTACTTGTTTCGCAGCTTGTAAATCAGTAATTGAATCTCCAATCACAATATGGAAGTCATTCGTATCACTTAATTTACGGATTAAAGATGATTTGCATAATCCGCAATGATTTTGACAATGATGATCACAAGGATGAGGCCACTTAACGGTAATGAATTCCCTTGAAAAGTCTGTTTCATTACAGTAAATTTGCTCTTTTGGAACGATTCCTTGTAAGAGTGGATAGACGAAGAAATCCATTCCACCTGATATAACGTAAAAAGAAATGTTATTTTCATTTACAAATTGTATAAATTCATGAAAACCACTACGTATTTCAGCAGTTTCGATTAAAAAATGAATCATAGCATCGTGTAGACTAGTAGGTATTAATTGAAATAATTGAGAAACACCTTCTTGAATAGACAGCTCTTGTGATAAAATTCTATTCTTTACTTCTTCGGCTTCTGGTGGTGCAAATTTTTCCATAATGGACATAATGTTATCATTATTTGTAATCGTGCCATCGAAATCACAAAATACTTGAATACTCATAATTTCACCTCATGAGAGGGATTTCCCCATATTTGTAGTGCACTATGCAAATTTATGTCATCTACTTCATGGAGTGGTGTATTTTGCAAAGTAGCATCAATTGCAGTACGGAAAGCTTTACCGCCGCCTTGTGCACCACTTGGATGCCCATGTATCCCGCCGCCCGCATTAATAACAACATCTTTACCGAAATCTCGTAGAATAAAGGGAACGAAACCAGGGTGAATACCAGCAGATGGAACAGAAAAACTCTTCTTGAAAAATGCATCGTCTTCAGTTAAATGTTTTGAGATGGCAAGAGCCTCCTCTTTTTCTAGCGCAACACTTCCGTATGGAGATGGGAATAATGAAAAGTCAGCCCCAGCATAACGTAGTAGTTTTCCGAGTAATAATGGAGAGGAAACTCCATATAACTTGGATGATGAATAAGCACCACTTACAGCAGGGTGTGCCATAATAGGAACTGGGATTTCATCATCTTCTGCAAGTGATTGTAGTACATCTAGTCCGTAAGCAAATACGTTAAATAATAGAATATCAGCCCCAGCTTGCACTGCACGTTTCGCATTTTCTTTTAAATCAAAAGTCCGTCCTGTTAAATTTACGGCATATAACGTTTTATGTCCGTATGTTTCATATACGGATTCTAAAACTTCTTTTCCAGATACAATACGTTTCGTAAGTGGTGTTAATGTATTCTCAAATAATATTTCATCATCTTTTACTATATCTACACCACCAATTGCTTGATCGCGTAATTGCGTTTTTAAATACCCAATATTTCGTCCAATCATTCCTTTGAAAATGCTCATTAAAAGGGGACGCTCATGCACTTGTAAAAGATTTCGAATACCACCTATCCCGAATTTTGGACCAGGAAAATATTTTTTTAACTCGTCTGAAAATGTTAAGTCAATTAATCTTACTTCGCCATCAAGTGATAGCTTTCCGAATGTAGTTGTTAAAATTGCTGGTAAGTCTGGACTGAAGTTTAATAACGGATATTCGATTTTAATAATCCCGCGTTTAACTTTTTTACGTAAATACGAATTGGTGTGTTCTTGTTCAGCTAATTCCTCAACATGGATGACGTTGCCTTTATGCTGTTTTAATTGTTCTTGCAATAAATGTGGCAAATGAGTCCAAGAGCCAATTGTTAAACCGAGTGCAATTTGCTCGGCCTTTTTTTCTAAATTATGTGAATCATCATGGATTAAATACGTCGCTATAATTCCGCTCATTGTTAAAACCTCCTAGTTAAATAAAAAAACCTCTCAGCTAAGGAGAGGTTTTTTTACAACCAGCTCCTTATCTGTCAGCATAATGCTGCGAGAATTAGCACCGTGTCTACAATTGTAGATCGGTTGCCGGGTTTCGTCGGGCTCGTCCCTCCACCTGCTCTTGATAAGAAGTATTTAGAAATGTTTAAATTTTTAAGATAACTGAATTTTGTCAGATATTTTTCATGTTGTCAATTACTTTTTGAAGAAATTTAATTTATCAATTCGATTAATGGCTTCTCGTAATCTATCTTCTGTATGCAAGAGACCAACACGGACATATCCTTCGCCATGTTCACCAAATCCAACACCAGGAGCAACTGCAACATGTGCTTTTTCTAGTAAAATATCAGCAAATTGCTCAGATGTATATCCTTTTGGAACAGGAAGCCATGCAAAGAATGACCCTGTTGGAATATCTACATTCCAACCAATTGAGTGACAAGCTGAAATAAGAGCGTTTCGTCGAGATTCGTAACTATTTACAAGGTCTATTACGCAAGACTGTGAACTTAATAATGCTTCGCGGGCAGCATCTTGAACTGCACCAAAAATACTAACATACATATGATCTTGTAATAAGTTAATGGTTTCAATGACACTTTCATTCCCTACTGCAAAAGCAATACGCCATCCAGCCATATTGAAAGTTTTCGATAGAGTATAAATTTCAATACCTGTATTTTTAGCACCATCTGCTTGCAAGAAACTAACAGGTTTTTGTCCATCGAATCCAATCGCACCGTAAGCAAAATCATGAACGACTAATATATTATGTTTATTAGCAAAATGAATGGTTTCATCAAAGAAATCTTTTGATGCAGTAGCACCGGTCGGATTATTTGGATAGTTTAAAAACATTAATTTTGCACGCTCGGCAATAGAGTCATCGATTTTTGTATAATCTGGTAAAAAATTATTTTCTGCAATAAGCGGCATTGTTTCAAATTGTGCTTTTGCTAAAGCAACTCCTGATAAATAATCTGGATAGCCTGGATCTGGAACGAGAATAGTATCACCAGGGTTTGTAAAACAAACTGGTAATTCTACTAATCCAGCCTTTCCGCCAAACAAAATAGCAACTTCTGTTTTTGGATTTACTACTACATCATATTCACGTTGATAGAATGTTGCCACGGCTTCTTTTAAACTTTCATGTCCGCGAAATGGCGGATATTTATGATGAATGGTCTTTTCTGCAGCATCTTGTAAAGCTTTTACGATATGCTGCGGTGTTGGTTGATCTGGATTACCTTGACCTAGATTAATAACATCGTGACCAGCTGCTACGACTTTGTTAACTTTTGCAACAAGTGAAGCGAAAAATTGTGTTGGCAATGATGTTACTATCTCAGAAGGTTGAAATAATTTCATACTTTCCACCTCTTTTGAAAGTTGTTACAATTCTAGTGACAAATGATATAATCTTTCCAGTATTTTGTAAAGAAAAAATTATGAATGGGGCTGACAAAATGAAAGTCGCATGTATTCAAATGGACATTGTCTTTGGAGATGTAGAAAAAAATATTGAGAATGCTAAAAATAAAATAAGCGAAGCGATGAAGGAAAGACCAGATGTTATTGTCTTACCAGAACTATGGACAACAGGATATGATTTAACAAGACTCTCTGAAATTGCAGATAGGGATGGATTGGAAACGAAAGAAAAGTTGAAAGAATGGTCGAAGCAATATGGTGTACATATTGTCGGTGGTTCTATAGCAAAGCAAACAGAGCAAGGTGTTACCAATACAATGTATGTGGTAAACAAGGAAGGAGAACTAGTCAATGAATATAGTAAAGTGCATTTATTTCAGCTTATGGATGAACATAAATATTTAATCGCTGGAAATAGTACAGGTGAATTTAAGTTAGATGATGTAGAGTGCGCCGGCACAATTTGTTATGATATTCGTTTTCCAGAGTGGATGCGCGTTCATACTGCTAAAGGTGCAAAAGTTTTATTTGTTGTAGCAGAATGGCCATTGGTTCGTTTAGCACATTGGCGTTTGTTATTGCAAGCAAGGGCAGTTGAAAATCAGTGTTATGTTGTTGCATGTAATAGGGCAGGAAAGGATCCGAACAATGAGTTTGCCGGTCATTCTTTAATTGTCGATCCTTGGGGCGAAGTTGTTGTAGAAGCGAATGAAGAAGAATCAATTTTATTTGGAGAGCTTCATTTTGAGAAAATTAAAGAAGTTCGCAAAGGAATTCCAGTTTTTGCAGATCGTCGTCCAGAATTATACAAATAAAATGTTGACAAGTGATTTTTATTCTTGGTATAGTCTTCAACATAAAGTTAAAAATTCAAAAAATTATATAACTCTTATCAAGAGCAGGTGGAGGGATTTGGCCCGATGAAGCCCAGCAACCGACCGTAATACCATTGTGAAATGGGGCGTTTATTTACGCCAAAAGGCACGGTGCTAATTCCAGCAGAAAGTAAATCTTTCTGGCAGATAAGAGGGGAGAAGATAAACTTCAAACCTCTTTCTTTGTGGAAAGAGGTTTTTCTACGTCAGAAAAACCTCTGAATTTAAAAAAGGGGGAGAAGACGATGGGATATTATTCATTAACTGAAACGACAGCTATACAATATGCGAAAGAACACGGTTATTTTGAAAAGAAAGCAAATGTAGTTTGTCATGAAATTGGAGATGGAAATTTAAATTACGTGTTCAAATTAGGTGATGGAGAGAAGTCTATTATAATAAAACAAGCGCTGCCGTATGCGAAAGTAGTTGGTGAGAGCTGGCCATTGTCTATAAAAAGAGCGACGATTGAAAGTAAAGCATTACAAATTTTTGCGAAGTATGTGCCGGAATATGTGCCGGTAGTGTACAGTCATGATGAAGAGTTAGCAGTAACAGTCATAGAAGATCTATCAAGGCTAACAATTGCAAGAAAAGGATTAATAGATGGAGAGGAGTATCCCCTTTTATCTCAACATATTGGTCGTTTTCTAGCACATGTTTTGTTTTATACTTCAGATTTCGGGTTAGAGTCCGAAGAGAAAAGGGTACTAGAAGGTGCATTTGTAAACCCAGACCTTTGCAAAATTACAGAAGATTTAGTGTTTACAGATCCATTCGGCCATTACGATACGAATGATTATGAGCCAGATTTGCAGCTAACTGTAGATGAACTGTGGAGTGACAAAATTGTCAAACTAAAAGTGGCGCAGTATAAATATAAATTTTTAACGAGAAAAGAAGCGCTTATTCATGGAGATTTACACACTGGAAGTATTTTTTCATCACCTTCTGAAACGAAAGTGATTGACCCAGAATTTGCAACATATGGCCCATTTGGATTTGATCTTGGCCAATTTATTGCAAATCTATTATTAAATGCGTTATCACGTGAAGAGGAAAAAAGAAGTGTGCTATTTTTCCATATTGAGAAAACGTGGAGTTATTTTGTAGAAGCTTTTACGAAGTTATGGATTGGAGAAGGTGTAGAAGCATATACGAAAGAGAAACAGTGGTTGCCAATTATTTTGCAAAACATTTTTACGGATGCCGTTGGATTTGCTGGATGTGAGCTTATCCGTAGAACAATTGGCCTAGCGCATGTAGCTGATTTAGATGAAATAACAAATAAGGAAACGAGAATTCAAGCTAAGAAACAAGCGCTATCCTTAGGGAAAGAACTAATAAAATATGAATCTAAGAGCGCTGATATTCAATTGTTCCGAACATTATTTCGACAAACAGTTGGAGGCGTAAAAGCATGAGTACAATTGTTACTGTTCCGAGATCTGTAAGTTGGAAAGGCGATGCCATTGCGGTATTAAACCAAACAAAACTACCGCATATTACTGAGTTTAAAACATTAACGACTATTGAAGAGGTATGGAAAAGCATTATTATGTTAGAAGTACGCGGGGCACCTGCAATTGGAATTGTAGCTGCGTTTGGTTTGGCGCTTGCGGCAAAGAAATACGATGCTATAAATATCGATGAGTTTCAAAAGAAGTTTAATAGAGATTGTAACTATTTAGGAACATCACGCCCGACAGCAGTCAATTTATTTTGGGCAATCGATCGTATGAGAGAATCTATTCGAGAGATTACTACAATAAAAGAAGCCCGAAAAATATTAGAAGAAGAAGCGCTTCATATTCAGCAAGAGGATGAAATGGTGTGCCGAAATATTGGAGAGCATGGTTTAACGTGTTTTAAAGACGGTGATAAAATTTTAACAATTTGTAATGCAGGGAGTATCGCAACTGCTAGATATGGTACTGCATTAGCACCGTTTTATATTGGAAAAGAGAAAGGTGTACATTTACATGCGTATGCATGTGAAACAAGACCAGTTTTACAGGGGGGACGTTTAACGACTTGGGAGTTGAAACAAGCGGAAATTGATGTAACACTTATTACAGATAATACGGCAGCTCATGTGATTCATACGAAAGAAATTGATGCGATTATCGTAGGAGCAGATCGAATCGTTGAAAATGGAGATACTGCGAATAAAATAGGAACATTGAATTTAGCTATATTAGCAAAGTATTTCGGTATCCCATTTTACGTTGCAGCGCCGTTATCTACGTTTGATATTACGAAACAAACAGGTGCAGAAATTGTTATTGAAGAAAGAGATGAAACAGAAGTTACGAAAGTTTTCGGGAAACAAGTAGCACCACTTGGAACGCCTGTATTTAACCCTGCATTTGACGTAACACCGCATGAATTAATTACAGGAATTATTACTGAGAGAGGTATTTTACGTGGAGATTATAAGCGAGAAATTACATCATTATTTGAAAAAACAAGCTAAACACAAATAGCTTGTTTTTTTATGCCTAAGAAACTCTTTTCCTCTTATTTATGTAATGAAGGGAGGAGAGAAAGATGGAAGAGTGGATCAGGATGATAGGTAATGTAGGGTTTCCGATTGTTGTAACATTATATTTACTCCATCGTATTGAAAGTAAATTAGATGGGGTAATTGTTGCAATCGAGAAACTCCCTAAACAATTACTAAAGTAGGAAGGCCCTCGCGATAGAAAGTAAAATAAAGTTTGCTCTTCGTGAGCAAACTTTATTTTTATCCCGCATTAATGGGCAGTAAGACCCCCACCTTAAAATTCAGTGAAAGTAAAGAAGTTAGGTGGGGATCAACTGCCCATAAAAGCCCGATTGGTGAGGGCTGATTAAAGTTTCACTTTATTGAGCAGTATAGCCACCATCGATAACAACGGCTTGCCCAGTTATACCCTTTGCTTTTTCGCTCGCTAAAAACATAGCATAATCAGCGATTTCTTGTACTTGTAATAGGCGCTTTTGTGGTACAAGTGGATAAATGACATCCTCTAAAACATTTTCAAGTGGTACATTTCGTGTAGTAGCTAGATCTTGTAGTTGATTACGTACAAGAGGGGTATCGACATAACCAGGACAAAGCGCATTAACGGTAATTCCGTGAGTAGCGCCTTCTAAAGCGGCAACTTTTGTTAATCCAATTACGCCATGTTTGGCGCTATTATAAGCAGATTTCCCAGCAAATCCAACGAGGCCATTAATGGAAGCGACATTAATAATTCGGCCATACTTTTGTTTTTTCATGATCGGGAAGGCATGCTTAATTGCGATAAAAGGAGCGATTTGCATAATTTTAATAAGCAATTCGAATTTTTCGGTTGGAAAATCTTCAATTGGTGAAACGTATTGCATTCCTGCGTTGTTAATTAATATATCTAATGAACCGAAATGATTAACTGTTTGAGAAATTGCGGCTGTAACTTCTTCTTCAGATGTAACATCACATTTTAAACCGATAGCTTGGTAGCCTTCTTTTTGTAATTGTTCAGCAGCTTCTTTTGCACGTTCTTCAAGACGATCAGTAATAACAACTTTTGCACTTTCTTTTGCAAAAGCGTTTCCCATTTCATAACCAATACCACTTGCAGCACCTGTTAAAAAGACAACTCGATTTGTAACCATGGTGAAAAACATCCCTTCGTAATAAAGTTCCCATATTGCTCTATTTAGAGAGTGGATAATAAAAATCCTGCAAAGATTTGGAAAAACATTGTTAGCTATCTTGTTTTGCAAAATAGTCTCTGCTATACTATTTTGTAAAGCAAGATACTTACGCTTATCTATCTTGTAAAACAAGATAGTGGGAGGATTTGAATTATGTCGACAAGTCAAATGCTGAAAGGGATTTTAGAAGGATGCTTACTTGCTATTATTTCTGAAGGTGAAATATACGGTTATGAAATGAGTGAAAAGCTAGCGAAGTATGGCTTTACAATGGCGAGTGAGGGAAGTATTTATCCGTTATTAATACGAATGCAAAAGGAAGGATTAATAACAAGTGTAATGAAGGAATCTCCATCTGGCCCAAAGCGAAAATATTATACATTAACAGAAGAAGGCGAGGAAGCACTTAATGAATTTATGGATCGTTGGGAAGCGATGCAAAGTAGTGTAGAGCGTCTACTTGAGGGGAAGGGGAGAAAAAAATAATGCTATCAAGAGAAGCACGAAAGTTTTTATTAGATATGAGATTATTTTTAGTGGCAAAGGGTGTGAAAGAAAGCGATATTGAAAATTTTATAGAAGATGCTGAACTCCATTTAATCGAGGGTGAGAGTGATGGGAAAAGTGTAGAAGATATTTTCGGAAGCTCACCGAAAGAATATGCAAATGAACTTGTAAAAGTAATGGAAAAGGATAGACAGGAAACGTGGAAGCAAATTGGTTTTACAGTAATGAATATCGTTTCGTTTTGGATTATTGCTTCTATCCTAATAGTGAATAACGGATTATTACAGATGTCACTTATTCAGTGCGTTGGGTATAGTTTTTCGTTGATTTTAGTTGTTATGGGCCCTAATTTTTTACTTCGCAAAATGACCTTTGTAACCAGTTTTACAAAAACGTGGTTTTTAATGTGGTTTTTAGTTATGATAGCGCCAATGTTTTTAATGGGGATTGTTACGATATTAGATGTGATATATCCTACAAAAATGTTTATATTCACCCAAACGCAAAGCTATATATTAGCTGGAGGTATTTTTATTTTCACAGTAGCGATAAATATGTACTTTGAAGGATGGTTTAAAAACTTATATTTAATCATTCCGCTTTCTATTATGTTAGTGTTTAAAACATTTACATCGGAAGATCTCGTACCAATGTTATTTCAAATTATATGTTTATACGGAAGTTTGTTTATTTTAATTTTCCTTGAAATTATGATGAAGACGAATAGAAGAGAAACGGTTAAATGAGGGAGGGATAAAAGTGTTATCGAATGAAGGACAAAAATTTTTAGATGATACCCAAGGGTATTTACGAATCAAGGGAATTAGAGAAACTGATATTATTTCCTTTATAGAAGATGCGGAACTACATTTAATAGAAGGTGAGAAGAAGGGAAAGACGGTAAGTGATATATTCGGTCATGCTCCAAAAGAATATGCTAATCAACTTGCGAAAGAGATGGATATAGATAGAAAAGGTAATTATAAATTATTGCTTTACTTTATTGTAAATTTATTGGCTTTCACGATGATGAAGAGTGTATTCTTTAGTGAAGCCGATCATCGCTTGTCTTATTCTTTAATTGAATTAATTGGATATCCAATTATGATTTTTGCAGGAATTACTGTATTAATATGGGGAATGAGAACAGCAGCATTTAAGCGTAAAAGAACTGAATTTTTAATTATGTATATATCAGGTGCGATATGGTTTTTATCAATTTTTAGTATTGCATTATTAAATAATTTTTATGGAACTACATTTATTAAATTTACTGTTATAGAAAGCTTCACTCTAGTTGGTGTAGTAGCTCTTTTAGCGGCTATAATAAATATTAAATTTGGTGGTTGGTTTACTTTGTCATATTTACTAGTTCCAATTGTATTAGAATATGCATTTGGAATGATAGATGTATCAAGTGTTATTGGAATGTATGTACAACAAATAATTCTTTTCATTGTTATTTATATGCTTTTAAAAATTCATATCAAATTAGAAAAAAGAGAAGTATACGAATAAGCAAGAGGGACAGTTATTTATATATGAGGGATTTGATTTCTAAGATCAACTATACTGTTTTCACCAAAAGAAATACATGAGGACTATTTTAAGATTTTATTAGGTGATAAGTCAGAATCTATCTTTTTAGATTAATAGGAAAGTGGCTGCTCTGGATATACAATAAATTATTTCCAAAGAAATACTATATTTTGATTTTTAGAGGGATTACGCTTAGGGGGATAGTGTATCCTTTGCAGCCGGGCCTTGGTTTGTTGATTGGAATAAGTTTTTTTAAACAGTAACAAGATTGTTACTGTTTTTTTCTTTGTAATAAAGAACTTTGTAAGGAGAGTTCCTTTTGTTCGTTCGTTAATAAGGAATGAATATGAACGTTTTCTGGGCGGGGGACTATAGGGTACATAAGATTTGATGGAGAAGGATGGTGCTCCGATCCAGTTGGAGAATGAGGATCTGCGTGCGTAAGTTTTCCATGAATCCGTCTTGTAAATAAAATATGACCAATTTCGTGAGCGAGGGTGTATATATTTTTCATTGGAGCAGCTGAGTTTGTTAAAACGATGTAACCAGTAAGTTGCTGTTGTTTTGCTAAAGAATAAGCGCAGGCAATTACTGCTGTTTCTTTGAAATAATCACTACCAATATAACAAATATAAAGATCACATTCTGGAGCTTCATTTACACACGTTTGGAAAAAGGATGCTAATTTTTCCTGACTTTGAATGGAACTTTTATAACTAATCTCACGGTCAGAAAAACGGAAAAGCTCATTTAACACAATTACTTCTTGAATTTGAAATGTAATGGGATGCCAAATTGCTTCTGCAACTGCTAAATCTTTTGCGATGCGGTCGTCAGAAATATTAGCGCCTGGAGTAATGCAAATACATATATTGACGTATGGATCCATAAGGAACACCTCAAATGAAAAAATTCTTCCTATAATATATGTGAGAAAAAGGTGCTATGTATGGATAAACGCCTTGTTTATTACATGAAAATATAGACTACAAGTCGAAAAAATTTCATAGTTCTATAACGTAGTGTGGTCATCTTTTTGATATAGTAAAGGAAAGGGGGAGAATATATGTATACATTAAAAATCGTTTCAGACAGAGAAGCACTTTATCAATTTGCGAGTTACGTAAGGGTTGTGCAAGGGGTTGAAGATGTATATGTAGAGGTGGGAGAACCTTTATATGAACATCCATTAATGAAATTTTATGTACATATTAAAATTGAAGAAACATATGATCAACATAAAGCGTTACAAGAAATAGCTAGATTAGTAGAATTAGGGCGTTTTACATACGTCCATTATAGCACTGAGGAAATTGAAGAAGCTTTTGAAGCTGTAAAATACGAAAGCTTTAAGAAATAAAGTGAAACTTTAATCAGTGGGGTAGTTTTTCATCCCCACTAATTATTAGTTGAACCAATCGGGCTTTTATAGGCAGTTGATTCCCTACCTAACTTCTTTACTTTCGCTGAATTTTGAGGTAAGGGTCTTACTGCCCGCAAATAGCGGGATAACGGTGAAAAAAGGAAGCGAAAGCTTTCTTTTTTTCTTAAAATTTACATCAACAAAATGAGCAAAATTTTGTTATGATAAGGGAGGGTGAGGAAAGGAGAGTTTACATATTGGGGTATATTGAAGAGTTACGCAAAGTAGTTGGTACGAGACCACTTATTTTAGTAGGGTCAGCAATTATTATATTAAATGATAATCAAGAAGTATTGCTTCAATATCGTTCAGATACATATGATTGGGGTGTGCCTGGCGGGGCAATGGAATTGGGAGAAACGACAGAAGAAACTGCTCGTAGAGAATTATTCGAGGAGACGGGGCTAAGTGCAAAAATAATGCAATTTCTTGGGGTTCTTTCGGGAAAAGAAGTGTACTTCCAATATCCAAATGGAGATGAAATTTTTAATGTCATTCATCTGTATCAGGGTCATCATGTGAGTGGGGAAGTTAAGCTCGATCATGAAGGATTACAGCTTCAATATTTTCCGGTAGATAAGTTACCGAATTTGAATAAAACAACAGAGAAGATTTTACAAAAATTCCTATACGCATTGACAGAATAGAAGGTTAATTCCTTCTATTTTTATTATATTAAATATTTTGATTTTTTAGTATGTTTATAGTATGATAATTGTAGACATACATCTTATGGAATTTCACCTAAAAACTGACTAGGATACATAAGAGAGGGGCAAGTACAAAATGCATAATGTTGTCATTACAGCTGCAGTTCGTTCACCAATTGGAACTTTCGGAGGAGCACTAAAAAATATCACACCAGTAGAATTAGCTGTTCCTGTACTTCAGGAAGCTGTAAAAAGAGGCGGAGTAGAGCCACATGAAGTTGATGAAGTAATTTTAGGTCATTGTATTCAAAGAACTGATGAAGCAAATACGGCAAGAACAGCTGCATTAGCGGCAGGATTTCCTGATACAGTTACTGGTTATACAATTCAACGTCAATGTTCTTCAGGTATGCAAGCAATTATGTCTGCTGCAATGCAAATCCAATTAGGTGTAAGTGATATTGTTGTTGCAGGTGGAGTAGAAGCGATGAGCTCGAGCCCTTATGCATTAAAACAACACCGCTGGGGACAACGTCTACAGCACGGAGAAATTCGTGATACGGTGTGGGAAGTTTTAGAAGATCCGATTCACCATATTATGATGGGTGAAACAGCGGAAAACTTAGTTAAACAATATGAAATTACAAGAGAGGAACAAGATGAAGTTGCGCTTCGCAGTCACACATTGGCACTGCAAGCAATCGAGTCTGGATACTTTGATGATCAAATTGTTCCTATTACGATAAAAGAACGTAGAAAAGAAGTTGTATTTTCGAAGGATGAACATCCACGTGCAGATATTACAGCGGAAAAATTAGCAGGATTAAAACCAGCTTTCCGTAAAGATGGATCGGTAACGGCAGGAAATGCATCTGGTCTTAATGACGGAAGTGCGGTTTTAGTATTAATGAGTGAGGAAAAAGCGAAAGAAAAAGGGTTACAACCGTTAGCTCGAATTGTTGGATATTCAGTAGCTGGAGTAGATCCGAAAATTATGGGTATTGGACCAGCACCAGCAATTCGTAAAGGGTTAGAAAAAGTAGATTGGTCATTAGAAGATGCTGATTTACTGGAAATTAATGAAGCTTTCGCGGCTCAATACTTAGCTGTAGAGAAAGAATTAGGTTTAGACCGTGAAAAAGTGAATGTAAACGGCAGCGGTGTAGGACTTGGACATCCAATAGGTTGTACAGGAGCTCGTATTACGGTAAGTTTAATTCATGAATTGAAGAGACGCGGTTTAGAAAAAGGAATTGCCTCTCTATGCGTCGGTGGCGGTATTGGGGTAGCATTATTTATAGAAGCACTATAAAAAAGAAGCAGCAATCGCTGCTTCTTTTTTATTAAGAATCAAATAAATGATGAAATAATCGATCGCGATTTTCAAAGAAAAGTTTTGTCGTTTGGTAATGCTCGGTTTCTTCTAATGTGGATTCATGAATCCCTTCTTGTGTTAAAGAATATATAGTGGATTCAGGATAAGCCATTAAAATAGGAGAGTGCGTTGCGATAACAAATTGTGAACCTTGTTCCGCTAGTTCGTGCATTCGAATAAGCATGGAAAGTTGCCTCATTGGTGATAGAGCGGCCTCAGGCTCATCTAAAATGTATAAACCTTGTCCTGAAAAACGATTCATAAATAAGGAAAAGAATGATTCGCCGTGTGATTGTTTGTGTAGTGAGATACCACCATATGAGTCAATAACTGGATTCCCGCGTGCTTCTAGATCAGCATCCATCTCATCAATATAAGAAGCAACGTTATAAAATGATTCAGCACGAAGAAAGAAACCGTCGTTTGGTGTATTGAAACTTTTAGAAATTCGAAGGTATTCATGTAAAGGTGAATGTGAATCGTTTGTGCTAAAGCGGAAATTCTTCGTTCCACCTTCTGCATTAAATCCTAAAGCGATTGCAATTGCTTCGAGTAATGTTGATTTTCCCGTTCCGTTTTCTCCAATAATGAATGTTACATTTGGATGGAAGGCAAGTGATTGTAAAGTTCGGATAGCGGGTAGACAGTAAGGATATGCGGAAAAACTAGGGATATTTTCTTTTTTTAATGTGACATTTTTTAAAAAGGGTACGTCAATCAATATATAAACCTCAATTCATAACGGATTTTGATTCTAAAAAAGCAGCAAATACAAGGGTAAGACAACTTGCAAATAGTATTGTATATTGAAGTGCGCCAAAGCCAAGACCTTCCCAGCCGAAAGTCATTCTCTTCCATATGAAAATAAAAAGAACGCTTATAAAACCAACGAGAGCAGGCATATATTTTATAATTTTTAAGTGCTTCCACAGAAAAAAGCCGATGTATGTAAGTACAAAGAAGATAAGCAGAATGAGAAAAAAGGTAAGTGTTAATGACACGGGAACCTCTCCTTATTTTCTGAATATTTTATGTGGATTATAACATGTAAACTATCATATTCCAATGTGAAAATAAATATTGCATCAAGATCAATTCTCTCGTTATGATAGATGGTATTCTATTGAAGATATGAAAAGGAGTCAAAACATGCCGTTTACATTTGCGCATCCAGCAGCAGTTCTTCCTTTTGTGAAAAAGCAGTCCAAATATATTTCAGTAACGGCTCTTATATTAGGGAGTATGGCGCCTGATTTTGAATATTTTTTAAACTTTAGACCGTATGGTGTTATTGGTCATACATGGCTTGGGTTCTTGTATTTAAATTTACCACTTGTATTTCTGTTAGCATATATGTATCATTACATTTTAAAAAAGCCGTTTATAACACATTTACCTAAACCGTTTGCTGGATACTATACATATGCAGTAGATGAGAGGTGGGGGCTTCATACATGGAAGGATTTCTTTGTATTTTGCTATTCTGCTTTATTTGGTATGCTCACGCATGTCGTTTGGGATGCATTTACTCATCATACAGGCTATTTTGTTACGAAGTTACCATTGTTACAAAGAGAATTACATAGCATTCCAGTGTATAAATATATGCAACACGGGAGTACATGTGTTGGATTATTATTACTATTATACGTACTATGGAAGTATAAAGATGAGACAGGGAAAGATATTATAATTGCTTCAGAAAAAAGGAAGTATTGGGTTTCGGCAATAATTGTGGCAGCTCTTATATTTATCGTTCACGCGTTCGTAGATCCCTATTTTCATATTTTCCAAATAGGAGGTATAATAGTATCTGGACTGACAAGTTCGTTTTGTGGACTTCTCATTGTTTCTATAGTTTACAAAGCAAGGGACTAATTTACCCCGCATTAACGGGCAGTAAGACTCCCACCTCAAAATTCGACTGAAGCGAAGAAGTTAGGTGGGAGACCAACTGCCCGTAAAAGCCCGATTGGTTCAACTAATAATCAGTGGGGGATGGACAATCCCCCACTGATTAAAGTTTCACTTTATATTAATGAATGATAGTGTTAGGAGAAATTAAATGATGAAAGCATGGAAAAGTATTTTTGTTTTATGTAGTTTTCTTCTTATGTTAAGTGGTTGCTTCCATCAAGAAGAAAAGAAGGCAGAACCTAAAAAGAAAGAATCTATTCCAGAAACAAAAGAGTATGGTGGGCGTGAGCTTAAAAAAGTAGGACAAAAAGTGAAAGAAAAAGGATGGGGGACATTTGAATTAGAACAGATTCATTCTGTGAATCAAACATTTGAAGTAGCCCCAATGAAGATCCATGTACAAGACGTTAAAGTTATCTCATTATCACAAATGAGCAAAGATGCAAAAAATACATTGAAAGTGTATACGGCATTAACTCCTGAAGAAGTAAAGCGTAGATTGGGAGATAAAGTGAGTCAAGAAGATGCTGAATTATATGCATCGTTAAGTGGAACAGAGATTAGCGACACGATTCGGTATGTTGAAATTACATATAAGGTAGAAAATAGTGGAGATAAGAACATGCAATTCTTCTCTATGAATGATGTTATTATTAATGATAAACAGCATTTTAAGGTAGCAACTCAAAACTTTTTATATGAAGAAGACACATTGGTGGGCACAAAGAGTGTATCAAGGGAAGATTATAAGCCTGGTGAGACACGAGCAGGAATTATTGGTTTAATACTTGATGATGGAAAAGAGAAGGTAAAGGATATTAAGTTTACAACAGATGATTTAGCGGCAGGAGATACTCATGAAGCTGTTAAAGAGCCACAAACTTTCAATATCTCACTTTCCAAGTAAGGTGTGTATGTAAACGAAAACAGTCAGCATAAAAATTTATGCTGACTGTTTTTTTAGCTCTTTCACATATGAATCTACACTTTGAAAAGGTACTGTAATTTTAAATGCATCTTTTTGTTCGTTAAATTGTTTTTCATTATAAGGACCGAATCGTTTATTATGCTTTACATCGATAATCCAATAATGTTCACTTTTTTTATTTGTAATTGCTGCGTCGGGATTATTTGGATCTGATTTTTCCTCAATTTGTTTTGTGATAATGTATTTATCGTCCCAAGCAATTTCTGTGATTTTTGCAGGAATGTATTGCGTAGCATATACAGCATCTTGCGAGGGGAAAAGTTCAAATGCATCTCCAGAAGTATGTATGAGTTCATATTCGTCGTTAATTGTATAGGTTAAATGGTTTGTATTGCCTGTACAACCTGTTAATAAGAGTGCGGCAAATAGGATTATCCATCTTTTCAATATGGGAACCTCCTTTATAGTGCTGTTGTAACACATTGTACAAGAAAAGTAAGAGAAACGCTAGTTTACAATGTTTTTTAGAAGTGGTACGATGAAACGGGTAAAGAAGGATATGAAGGAGTCGACATAGAATGAAGTTGAAGATGCATCGTCCAGCGCTTGTAATGAATCGCATAGGTGCTGCCCTTATTGACATGTTTTTAATCTCGGTTATGTACGGTGCGATAGTAGCTGTCATCACCGGAAACTATAGTGCTATTTTCAATCGTTTTAATATAAGTTTTGGTGACTATAGATATGACCTTACGGTAGCTTTCATGCTAATGGCTATATATTTTATTTTGTTACCCTTTATTTGGAACGGTTCTACAGTAGGTAAAAAGATAACAAGAACAAAAGTAATTTCATTAACAAGTGAAAAGCTAACGTTACAAACATTAATAATACGATTTTTTGTATTGTTATTACCAAACATATTGTTACTTGGAATCCCATTAATATGTAACGTATATATGATGTTATTCCGCAAAGATAATTGTGGTTTCCATGATTTAATTGCAAAGACGAAAGTGATGAGTCTGGTATAAGGAATATTTAGATTATACGTTATAGTAGTGAAATAAGACTTTTTATTGTTTGTATATAAAAAGTCTTATTTTTTTACGAAATTTGATAAATGTAATTGATATGGGCTGGATATCTCCTATATAGTATTTGCCATGTTATTGAAGGATGTTTCAAGAAGCGGTGGCTAATTGAAACATCCTTTTTCATTTGAATAGATTGAAAATTAAGTTAATGTTATAATGAATATAAATAATATTGTTGTATAACAAAGGGGGATTTGGAATGACCGGAGGTAGCTTAATATTTTGGGGGATTCTTATTTTTATCGGTTTAACCTTTGATCAATATAATAGTAAGAAAAAAGAAACAAAAAAGTAATCGCTTACAATTTGTAAGGTTAACTTTTCCTGCTTGCAGACTAATCTCATAAAGGAGTATACTGAATGACGGTAAGACTTATAGAAGGGGTAATGAAAATGAAGCTTGCAGGAAAAGTTGCTATCGTAACTGGCGGTGGCATCGGTATTGGACGTAATACAGCTCTTTTGTTGGCTAAACAAGGCGCAAAAGTAATTGTGACGGACATTGATCAAGAAAGTGGACAAGCAACAGTGGAGGAAATTACGAATCTAGGCGGAGAAGCACTTTTTGTATCCTATGATATGGGAAAGCAAGGAGATTGGCAACGCGTTATCAGTATTACTTTGAATGCATTTAGTCGTATTGATATGCTTTTTCAAAATGCTGGTTTATATAAAATAGATTCTATTTTTTCCCGCCAACAAGAGAACGATTCCAATGTACTTTGTATTAATGACGTTTGGATAGAGATAAAACAATTAACGTCATCTTTTATGAAACAGCAAGAAGAAGTGGTGCTGAGTGACTTACCGATTTTCGGTATTATTGGCACGAAAGGACAATCATTTCATACAGTAGAAGCCCTCGTATAATAATGAAAACCGCCCTCAAAGTATGTGGACGGTTTTTTTGTATGTTATATAGGGAAAAATTATTTTTTAACGAATACGTTGTTCAGTTTGACTATCAAAGAAATGCGCTTTATTCAGATCAAATGCTAGTTTAATTTGATCTCCAGGTGAAAATGTATGCCTTGCATCAACACGTGCTGCAAAATCTTGATCTCCAAGTTTCATATATAAAATAGATTCAGCACCTAGTAACTCAGCAACTTCGATTTTTGTTGTGAAGGCAGTAGATTGTGAAGCTTCTAAAAATAATAGTTCATCATGAATGTCTTCAGGACGAATACCTAAAACAATTTCCTTATTTACATAGCCTTGTTCACGTAACATCTTCATTTTTCCTTCAGTTACTTTGACTTTTAATGAATTATCTATAACAAAATCGGTTTCAGTCAAGTTACCACGGAAGAAATTCATTGCTGGAGAGCCAATAAATCCACCAACGAAAATATTTTCAGGTGTTTCATATACTTCTTTTGGAGTTCCGATTTGTTGAATCTTTCCGTCTTTCATAACAACGAGACGTGAAGCCATTGTCATTGCTTCTGTTTGATCATGTGTTACGTAAATTGTTGTCGTTCCAAGACGGTGATGTAATTTAGAAATTTCTGAGCGCATTGCAACACGTAATTTAGCGTCTAAGTTGGATAAAGGCTCATCCATTAAGAACACTTTCGCGTCTCGAACAATTGCTCTCCCTAACGCAACACGTTGACGTTGTCCACCAGATAACGCTTTTGGTTTTCTATCTAAATATTGTTCCAGTCCTAAAATTTTTGCTGCATCTTTCACACGACGATCAATTTCATCTTTTGGTATTTTTCTAAGTTTTAATCCAAATGCCATATTATCATACACACTCATATGTGGATATAAAGCATAGTTTTGGAAGACCATTGCGATATCGCGATCTTTTGGAGGGACATCATTCATTAGCTTACCATCAATTGAAAACTCTCCTTTTGAAATATCTTCAAGTCCAGCCACCATTCGTAATGTTGTAGATTTTCCGCATCCAGAAGGACCGACAAATACGATAAATTCTTTATCTTGAATGTGTAAATTAAAATCTGTTACAGCTGTTACATTATTATCATATATTTTATAAATGTTTTCTAATTTCAATTCTGCCATGGTATTGCCCCCTAGAAAAATTATGCAAACGTTTTCTTTGAGTTCATTATAAACTAATAGATTCGAAAAATAAACAAAAAAATAAAACGTTTTCATTTATTAGAGGGATATTAGTAATTTGCGTATGTTTTCTTAGAAAAATAAGAATAAAAGTTGTAAGCGCTATTTTAAATTAAGATAGAATCTGTTATCATTCATTAATGAAAACGTTTGCGCCTTAAAAAAGAGAAAATCGAATTATTAATGAAATGGGGTAGCATAATGGAAAAACAGTGGTGGAAAGAAAGTGTAGTATATCAAATTTATCCTCGTAGCTTTATGGATAGTAACGGTGATGGTATTGGGGATCTTCGTGGGATTATTTCAAAGCTAGATTACTTAAAAGAATTAGGGATTGATGTCATTTGGTTATCACCGGTCTATGAATCTCCAAATGATGATAATGGTTATGATATAAGTGATTATTGTAAAATTATGAATGAGTTCGGAACAATGGAAGATTGGGATGAGCTACTACATGAAATGCATGAACGCAATATGAAACTTATGATGGACTTAGTTGTTAACCATACTTCTGATGAACATAATTGGTTTATTGAATCACGTAAATCAAAAGATAATAAATATAGAGATTACTATATATGGCGTCCTGGAAAAGAAGGAAAAGAGCCGAACAACTGGGGAGCAGCTTTTAGTGGATCAGCATGGAAGTATGATGAAATGACAGATGAATATTATTTACATCTGTTTTCTAAAAAACAGCCGGATTTAAATTGGGATAATGAAAAGGTAAGACAAGATGTTTATGAAATGATGAAGTTTTGGTTAGAAAAAGGAATTGATGGCTTCCGTATGGATGTTATTAATTTTATTTCTAAAGAAGAGGGATTACCAGCTGTTGAAACCGAAGAAGAGGGGTATGTTTCAGGTCATAAGCATTTTATGAATGGTCCAAACATTCATAAATATTTACATGAAATGAATGAAGAAGTATTGTCTCATTATGATATTATGACGGTTGGTGAAATGCCTGGTGTAACGACAGAAGAAGCGAAAATGTATACTGGAGAAGAACGAAAAGAACTGCAGATGGTATTCCAATTTGAACATATGGATTTAGATTCGGGAGAAGGCGGAAAATGGGATGTAAAACCATGCTCACTCCTTACTTTAAAAGAGAATTTAACGAAGTGGCAAAAAGCATTAGAGCATACAGGATGGAATAGCCTGTATTGGAATAACCATGATCAGCCACGCGTTGTATCTCGTTTTGGTAATGATGGAATGTATCGCATTGAATCTGCGAAAATGTTAGCGACGGTGCTTCATATGATGAAAGGAACACCATATATTTATCAAGGAGAAGAAATCGGAATGACGAACGTTCGATTCCAATCAATTGATGAATATCGAGATATTGAAACGTTAAATATGTATAAAGAAAAAGTGGTAGACCGTGGCGAAGAGAAAGAAAAAGTAATGGAATCTATTTATATAAAAGGCCGAGATAACGCTAGAACGCCAATGCAGTGGGATGATAAGAATCATGCTGGATTCACAACAGGTGAACCTTGGATTACGGTAAACCCTAACTACAAAGAAATCAATGTGACACAAGCGATCCAAAATAAAGATTCAATTTTTTATTACTATAAAAAATTAATTGAGTTACGTAAAAATAATGAAATAGTTGTGTATGGATCATATGATTTAATATTAGATAATAATCCTTCTATTTTTGCATACGTAAGAACATATGGAGATGAAAAACTTCTTGTTATTGCAAACTTTACGGCGGAAGAATGTGTATTTGAATTACCTGAGGATGTTAGTTATAGTGAATCAGAGTTATTAATACACAATTATGACGTAGAGAGTGGATCAATAGATAACATTGCATTACGTCCATATGAAGCGATGGTATTTAAATTAAAATAAAAAAATCCTTATGCCACACCTTGGCATAAGGATTTTTTATTACCATTTTAAGATTGAGAATCCATATGGAGGAAGTGTAACTTGTAATACACTTGCTTCCGCTGAAAATTCTTCGTTTGTATAAATGTTAATGATTTTCTTTCCAGTAACATGGAGAGGGAGTGAAGCTGTAACATCACTATTAGTCGGATTTAAAACGAAAAAGATAGTTTCATCTTCATATGTTTTCGTATAAGAAATATAATTATGTTCATCATTTGCTTCGATGAATTGGAAAGTACCATGTCCTCCAAATGCTTTATATTGCTTTCGTAATGAAATTAATGTTTGTATATGTGTAAATAATAGATGATCTTGTTCTTTCGTATCCCAAACCATACATTTGCGACAATCGGGGTCCATACCGCCGTCCATACCAATTTCGTCTCCATAATAAATACAAGGAGAGCCGATGAAAGAAAGGTGGAATACATAAAGTAACTGTAACTTATTTTTATCTCCGTTACATGTTGTCAATATTCTTGGTGTATCATGGCTGTCTAATAAATGAAACGCTGCTTCATTTACATTCATAGAGTAGGAATGTAGAGATTCTATAATTTGTTTCATAAATTCATTTGCTTTAATGGAATCGTTAGCAAAGTAAGACAGTAGAGCGTTTGTAACAGGATAGCTCATTACAGCATCAAATTGATCTCCTTGTAGCCATGGAAGTGCATCGTGCCAAATTTCTCCTAAAATATATACTTCAGGATTTAATGCCTTTATCTCCCTTCGGAATTCTCTCCAAAAGCTGTGGTCGACTTCATTTGCTACATCAAGGCGCCAACCGTCTATATTGAATTCTCTTACCCAATAACGCCCAACTTCAAGTAAGTATTCTTTTACATCTGGGTGTGCTGTATTTAATTTAGGCATATACGGTGTAAACGCGAAAGTATCATAATTCGGAAGTGGCTCAGTTATAATTGGAAATTCATGAATATGGAACCACTCTTTATAAGCAGACTTCTCGCTGTTTTCTAGTACGTCTTGAAATTTATCGAAAAAGTATCCACTATGATTAAACACGGCATCGAGCATTACTTTTATACCGTGTGTATGACATGCCTGAACGAGTTCTTTAAACGTTTCTTTCGTCCCGAATTGCGGATCGATTTCCATGTAGTCAATTGTGTCATATTTATGGTTTGAATGTGCTTTGAAAATAGGTGTGAAGTATATTCCCGAAATTCCAAGCTTAACAAGGTAATCAAGATTTTGAAGAATACCAGCAAAATCTCCTCCGAAAAAATTAGTTGGAGTTGGTTCGGTACTTCCCCAAGGAAGGGTGTTTATCGGATTTAATGAGCTGTCCCCGTTAGCGAATCGTTCCGGGAAGATTTGATACCATACTGTGTCCTTAATCCAAGATGGTACCATGAAAACGTCTTTTGTATGAATGAATGGAAAGCAGAAAAAGTTACCGACATCGTCATTTGGAATGTTAGAAAAAAATCCTCTTTCTGTATAAATAAGTGTGTCTACGTCGTTTTTTAATTCGAATCCATATCGTAAGCGTTTAAATTTCGGTTCGATTGAAACCGACCAATAATCAAATAAATCAGTAGATCCGGTTTTTTTCATAGGTGTACTCGCAGTAATCCATTTCCCATCTTGCCATTCATACGGATCACCGTAGATGAGGGCGGCGCTGTGAACATCATCTCTTTTTGTGTGTATTCGGATGTGAATTGTTTTTTCGTTGTAAGCGTATGCATAATTATCTTTTGGCCTATGATAGATCGCTTCTTTAAGCATATAGAAAATCCCCCTTTAATATCTCTATACATATTGTTACCTAAAACAAAATAATAAAGATTATGTTGCAAACGATTTCCTTTAACATAACTTTAATATTGCTTATAAGAGTAGTATTCATTTTATGTAAAGTCAATGGATAAAGAGTATGAGGAGATTATTTTGAAAATTAATATTTGCAAAATGAATAAAAGAATGTATAATGATAGACAAATAGCGCAAACGTTTTCATAGATTGAGATATTGTTTGCGCTTCTATTAAACTATTCAATGCAAACGTTTTCAACTTCTGAAGTACATAGACAATTTAGGGAGGTTTTTTGGGATGAAGAAAGCATTATCACTATTAACAATTTCAGCATTGTCAATCGGTATGTTATCTGCATGTGGACCGAAAGATTCAGGGAAAAAGGAAGCAAGTAAAGAGAAGAAAGATTATGATCTTCTCGTTTGGGAAGATGATAAAAAAGGTGTTGGTTTAGAACCAGCCGTGAAAAGCTTTGAGGAAAAATATAAAGTGAAAGTTAAAGTTGTTGAAATGCAAATGACAGATCAAGTGAAGAAGTTACGCCTTGATGGACCAGCGGGGACGGGACCAGATGTTGTAACGTTGCCACATGATCAAATCGGAAACGCAGTAACAGAAGGTTTACTTTCTGAAGTGAAAGCTGATGGTGCTGTAAAGAGTAAATTTACTGATTCATCAATAGCAGCACAGACATATAACGGAAAATTATATGGTTTACCAAAAGCAATTGAGACACCGGTCTTTATTTACAATAAAAAATTAATGCCAAAAGCACCAGAAACGATGGACGAGCTGTTTAACTTCTCAAAAGAATTTACGAAGGATGGCAAGTATGGATTTTTAACATTAGGAGATAACTTCTACTTTGCTAATGCATTCATGGCAGGTATGGGTGGTTATGTGTTTGGTGAAAAAGATGGAAAGCCAAATGCAAGTGATGTTGGATTAAATAATAGTGGAGCAGTACAAGGTGCGGAATACCTTCAAAAATGGTACAAAGAAAAGTTATTCCCGAAAGGTATTATCGGTGAATCTGGTGGACCTGCTGCTGATGGACTATTTAATGAAGGAAAAGCAGCATCTATCATGAATGGTCCATGGGCGTTCCAAGCAATGGAAAAGAACGGAATTGATTATGGCGTTGCTCCAATGCCAAAATTACCAAACGGTCAACCGATGAAAACATTTGTTGGAGTTAAAGGATGGCATGTAACAAGTTTCTCTAAACAAAATGATTTAGCTACAAAGTTCACTGAATGGGTAACAAATGAAGAGAACGCAAAAATTCGATTTGAGAAAACAAAAGAAATTCCTCCAGTAAAAGCAGTAATGGAAGATCCAATCATTAAAGATAATGAAGCTGCAAAAGCAGTTGCAACGCAATCTGAAAATGGGATTCCAATGCCGAACATTCCAGAAATGCAAGAAGTATGGAAACCAGCTGGAGATGCGCTTCAATTAGTTGTTACGGAAAAAGAGGCACCAAAAGCAGCACTTGATAATGCAGTGAAGCAAATTAAAGGTAATATTGAGGCAAATCATAGTAAGAAAAAATAAGGTGAAATTCGTGCCTCTCATATGAGGGGCATGAATTCTCTCCCAGAAAAAAGGGGGAAGGAACATGCAAACATCTATGGAACCAGCAAACGGCTTAAACGGTTCAAAACATAGGAAAATGGCAACCATGTTATCAATCATTCCAGGCATGGGCCAAATGTATAATAAACAATTTGTAAAAGGTCTTATTTTTCTAGTATTAACAGGTTCATTCATTGTAGCATTTGCTGATTTATTAAATATGGGATTATGGGGAATTGTAACGCTTGGTACAGAAGTTCCACGTGACCATTCTGTCTTTCTATTAGTAGAAGGAATCTTGGCACTCATTGTCATCGTGTTTGGACTCGGAATATATGCATTTAATTTATATGATGCATACCAAAACGGGAAGAAACGTGATATAGGAACCCCATTAAACTCTGTAAAAGAGCAATACCGTAATTTACTAGATCAAGGTTTTCCATATTTAATGGTTTCACCAGGTTTTCTATTACTTATCTTTGTAGTTGTATTTCCAATCATCTTCGTAATTTTAATTGGATTTACGAATTATGATTTATACCACTCTCCTCCAGCTAAATTAGTAGATTGGGTGGGCTTCAAAAACTTTATTGATATCTTTACATTACCGATGTGGAGAGAGACATTTTTAAGCGTATTTTCTTGGACAGTCATTTGGACATTCGTTGCAACGACATTACAAGTTGCGCTTGGTATTTTCTTAGCGATTATCGTAAATCAGCCTGGTATTAAAGGGAAGGCAATTATTCGAACAATCTTCATTTTACCGTGGGCGGTCCCAGCATTCGTATCTATTCTTGTTTTCTCAGGTATGTTTAATGAGACATTTGGAGCAATTAACAATCAAGTATTGGCTTTATTCGGAATCGAAAAGATTGCTTGGATGACAGATCCATTTTGGGCAAAAATCGCTTTAATTATGATTCAAACGTGGCTTGGATTCCCGTTCGTCTTTGCAATGACAACAGGTATATTGCAATCGATTCCAGGGGAGTTATATGAAGCTGCTACAGTAGATGGAGCTACAGCTTGGCAACAGTTTCGTAAAATTACATTGCCACTTGTTCTATATGCAACAGCACCAATATTAATTACGCAATATACGTTTAACTTTAATAACTTTAGTATCATCTATCTATTTAACGGCGGAGGTCCTGCTGTAGCTGGACAAGACGCAGGTGGAACAGATATTTTAATTTCATGGATTTATAAGTTAACGATGACTTCAGCGCAGTACGGGAAAGCAGCAGCTCTTACAATGATATTATCGTTAATCGTTATTACAGTTGCGTTATGGCAATTTAAGAGAACAAAATCATTCCAAGAAGAGGATATGATGTAAATGAATATTAAAAGACAAAAGATGTTACGTCTCTCATTAAGTTATTTCGTTATTTTCGTAATGTGTGCCATCATTTTCTATCCATTATTATGGATTATTGGCTCATCGTTTAATCCGGGTGATAGTTTATCTGGATCAAGTATTATTCCACAAAATGCAACGTTAGATCATTATCGTAAGTTATTAGATTTAGAGAATAGTAATTATTTACTATGGTATAAAAACACATTAAAAGTAAGTGTTATAACGATGATTTTCTCAGTGTTAGCAATTAGCTTTACTGCTTATGCATTTTCGAGATATCGTTTTGTCGGAAGAAAAAATGGTTTATTAACATTTTTAATTCTACAAATGATTCCGAACTTTGCAGCGTTAATCGCACTATATGTATTAGCGCAGTTAACAGGATTAATTGATACACATCTTGCATTAATTTTAATTTATGTAGGTGGAGCAATTCCAATGAATACTTGGCTTATGAAAGGGTATTTTGATACGATTCCGAAAGAGTTGGATGAGTCAGCCCGCATGGATGGAGCAGGACACTTCCGTATTTTTTGGCAAATCATTATGCCGCTTGCAAAGCCAATCGTAGCGGTTGTAGCATTATTCACTTTCATCGGTCCATTTACAGATTTCATTTTAGCAAGTATTATTTTACGCACGCCGGAAAATTACACTTTAGCAGTTGGACTCTATGAAATGGTAGCGAAGAAATTTGGTAATGAATTTACGACGTTTGCGGCTGGTTCCGTATTAATTGCAATCCCGATTTCGATTTTATTCTTATCACTACAAAAATACTTTATTTCTGGTTTAACAGCTGGAGGTACGAAAGGATGAAAAATGGGACATTATGTCCCATTTTTCTTTTCATCTCTCTATAAAAAAATTATAGAGAGATGAAAAGAGATTTGACATCGCATATGAAAAGAAGTGAAATAAATAGTATATTATAGTATAGGAAAAAAGAGCTATATCCCTTACAATACATGGAGAGGGAGAATATGATAAGTTTTGCAAGATAGAATAAATAAATGACAGTTTATGACTTCTCCTATGACTTGCAACGGGTGCAAGATAAAAATATATAAAAAATGGCAGAGAAGTGAGAGGAGGGGGATTTTTATGACAGTTACAATTAAAGATGTGGCGAAGAAGGCGAATGTAGCACCATCTACCGTTTCTCGTGTAATTGCTGATAATCCAAGTATAAGTGAAAAAACAAAGCGTCGTGTTCGGAAAGTAATGAGTGAACTAGGGTATCATCCCAATTTAAACGCAAGAAACCTAGCTAACCAAACAACAAAAACACTTGGTCTTGTTATGCCAAGTTCTGCAAGTAAAGCTTTTCAAAATCCGTTTTTCCCAGAAGTTATAAGAGGGATTAGTTCATTTGCACATGTGGAAGGGTATGCGCTTTATATGTCGACAGGTGAGACGGAAGATGAAATTTTTAATGGTGTTGTAAAGATGGTACAGGGGCGCCAAATTGGTGGCATTATTCTTTTATATTCAAGAGAGAATGACCGGATTATTCAATATTTGCATAAACAAAATTTCCCGTTTGTATTAATTGGGAAACCATATGATCGAAAAGATGAAATTACATATGTAGATAATGACAATTATACAGCTGCAAGAGAAGTAGCAGAATATTTGATTTCATTAGGTCATAAACAAATCGCGTTCATCGGCGGTGGATCAGATTTACTTGTAACGAGAGATCGTTTGGCTGGTATGAGTGATGCTTTAAAATTAGCAGACATTGTATTACCAAAAGAGTATATTTTACATTTTGATTTTTCGAGGGAAAGTGGCCAACAAGCCGTTGAGGAGTTAATGGGACTACAGCAACCACCGACAGCAATTGTGGCAACGGATGATTTAATTGGACTTGGTGTGTTAAGTGCTCTTTCTAAAAAAGGATTCGTTGTACCAAAGGATGTTTCCATTATAAGCTTTAACAATGCTTTATTATCAGAAATTGCGAGTCCGCCCCTTTCGACAGTTGATGTGAATATTTATCAACTAGGATATGAGGCGGCAAAAGCTTTAGTGGATAAAGTAGAGAATGCGGAGTCTACTGCAAAGTGTATTATTATTCCTCATAAATTACTAAAGCGCCAAACTTGCGATCATTATGCATAAAAAAAGCTAAGAGTTTAACTCTTAGCTTTTTGTTGTAGAAAGGCCTCTAATCGATCACAGCCTTCTTTTAAAGTTTCAATACTATACGCATAGGACAAGCGAAGATAGCCTTCACCATATTCAGAGAATGCTGTCCCAGGAACGACGGCTAGTCCAGCTTCTTTGACAAGATCAAGTGCAAAATCAAATGATGAAGATGTTAAATGTCCAACGTATGGGAATAAATAAAATGCACCTGTTGGTTTTTCGACTGTTAAGCCCATTTGAATGAGTCTATTATATACGTAATCACGGCGTTTTTTGTATTGATGACGCATCATTTTTGGTGCATCTTTAGCCGCTGTTAATGCTTCAATTGCAGCGTACTGAGCGATTGAAGTAGCGCAGGTTACGTTGTATTGATGAACTTTTAATATATGTCCTGCTAAATAGCTTGGTGCGAATAATAGACCGATACGCCAACCAGTCATAGAATGAGATTTTGATAAACCGTTAATGACGATAGTCTTTTCACGCATTTCTGGGAAATGAGCGATAGATGTATGCTTTTGTTCATATACAAGTTCACTATAAATTTCATCAGAAAGGACAAAAATATTTTTATCTTTTAAAACATCTACAATATCCTGTAGTTCTTCTTTTGATAAAGTTACACCAGTTGGATTAGAAGGATACGGCAGTACGACGCATCTTGTTTTGTCTGTAATGGCATTTTCTAGTGCTTCGGCTGTTAAGCGGAAACCAGTTTCACGAACATCGATAAAAATAGGTGTTGCGCCGCATAGGCGAATAATTGGTTCGTATCCGGGATAAATAGGGGCAGGTAAAATGACTTCTGTTCCTGGCTCTAAAATCGTTCGGAATGCAATATCAATTGCTTCACTAGCACCGATTGTAACGATGGTTTCGTTTTCAGGTGAATACTGTAAATCGTAGTTATCTTTTACAAAGTTACAAGCTGCCTTGCGTAATTCTAGTAAACCGGCGTTATGTGTATAGCTTGTATAATTTTCTGTAATAGCCCGTTTTGCCGCTTCTTTTACGAGAGAAGGCGTAGGAAAATCGGGTTGTCCAATTGTTAAAGAGATAAGATTATCATAGTTTTGAATCATGTTAGAGAATTGACGGATTCCAGAAATTTGGATGTCCTTCACTCTAGGGTTAATGAATTGTTCCATTGTATCTCCCTTTCTTCCGTTTGAAAATTAAGTTCATTTTAACATATTTTCTATGATTTCGCTTGCGTATATGTTATGTAGAAAGAGAGGGGTAATAGAAAAAAAGCCGCTGTAAGCGACTTTTTAATATCCGTACTCCCAATCTATTTCATCTTCATTCCAAAGTACAGAGGATACTTTGCCAAGGTGAACAACTGATTCATTCACAGCACATGTGCAATTTTCTTCTCCGGTTTTATGCTGTAACTCTTCATATACTGATTTTTCAACATTTTCTAGTACGACCAAATTTTCTTCTTTTAAAACAAGCGTAGTACCCGCCATATTTATCTTCCTCCTACTAAAATAATGATCACTTATTTGTAAACATAGATAGTATGGATTATATGCTGTATTTTGCTATAGTTGTCCGTCTCATGAAGTATTTTTATTTTCTTTGTAATCCGTATTCATTGTATACTGCCCGGCAGAAATTTGGTACAGGGTTTACATTCATTTCGAAAATCTGTAACAATTATTATGTGTTGTTAACAAAGAATTAACAAATATGTTAAGAAAAATCAAAATTTTAAAACAAATAAACCCGTAAAATGATATAATCATATCAAAATACATATAGGGGATGAGAGGCTTATGGAGCTGATCCGTGATTTAATGATCCAAATTGCCATCATTATTTTGCCACTATTTTTATATGAAGCGATTCGTTTAAATCGTTATCAAGAAATGCCTCCGAAGCCGAACCGCTACTTTATTATGTTTTTATCCAGTATTACACTCGTTCTCTCCATGACATACTCTATTTGTTTTGGGGACGTTTGTGGGTATAACTTTCACCCAATCCCGATTGTTAGTGGTTTTCTATACGGTGGGATTGTTGGTTTAATCCCGGCCGTTATTTTTGTTGCATATGAATGGGCGCTAAAGGGAACGAGCCTTCTTCCGGTCATAGAAGTAATATTTCTATTGATAGTTCCATTATTTTTATCAAAGAAATGGTCTCTATTTTCAAGGGATAAGAAGCTAATTTTAGCATTTATGATTTCATCATTGTACGTACTTGTTTCTTTAGTGATTGGCATGATTAACGTTCTATTAGAAACGGGGTTTACACCGTATATTTCGCACCTATATAGCGGATATATATTTGCTTCGCTTATTATGGTTATGACAATGGTATTTCAGGTGTACTTAACGGAATATTTAAATGAAAATGCAATACTACGTACAGAGATGCAAAAGTCAGAAAAGCTTAATATTGTAAGTGAGTTAGCAGCAAGTGTTGCGCATGAGGTTCGAAATCCGCTCACCGTTGTTCGTGGATTTATCCAATTGCTAGAAAGTACGGAAGATGTGAAGAATAAGGATTATATGCGTCTCGTATTAGCCGAATTGGATCGAGCGGAACAAATTATTTCAGATTATTTGAATTTAGCAAGGCCACAAATTGAGAAAAAAGAACACATTTGTTTATCCGCTCAATTAATAGAAATGACAACTCTTATGTCATCATTTGCAGCGATGCAAGGTGTATATTTGCAAGTTGAGATTTCTGAAAGTCTTTACACGATTGGTGATAAGACGAAATTGAAGCAAGCTATTATGAATGTTGTTAAAAATGGTATTGAAGCAATTCAAGGAAATAAAGGGTATTTAAAAGTAACTGCTATGCAAAAAGATGAAACGATTGTAATAAGAGTTAAAGATAGCGGCGTTGGAATGACGAAAGAACAGTTAGCAAGGCTGGGACAACCATATTATTCTTTAAAAGAAAAAGGGACAGGATTAGGGCTTATGGTAACATTTAGTATTTTACAAGCACATAATGGTACGCTGGAATATAAAAGCGAAAATGGAAAAGGAACTGAAGCGATTATTATATTGCCAGCTGTAAGAAATAAGGAATAAAAGTTACCGATGGAAGGTAACTTTTTATTTTATATAGGAAAAAATATAGTATTTTATTCATTTGTTTTTTCTTGTTTTGTTCGGCTAAATAAACTTCTAAATGATTGAAAAAAGCTTTGTTCTTTTGAAGCTGCGACTAATCTTTTTGTTTCTTGAATTTCGCGAATCACTTGCATAAGTTGTGCATCACGGCTGCTGTCTTTATTGTAAATTTGATGGACAAGTTTATTCATTTTTTCTTCTTGCTTAGATTCTCGTTTATACATATGATTCATTAATAAGTCCATCTTTTCTTTCTGGAGTGCATCTGTTTGAGCGGCGTGATCAACAAGATCTTGTAACATTTTTTCTTGAGATCCTTCCTTTACATAAACCTGTTGCATAAGTTCATCTAATTTCTCGTCTTTTAAACGATTTTGTGTAATGAGAGTAGAGTTTTGATGAATAATTGCTTCATTTAATTGAGCGAGCATTTCAAGTTTTAACATGAACTCCTCAAAGTTACGCCCATCTTCTTTTTCTTTTGGTTGTATTTCTTGCTTATCTTGAATAACAGGTACAGGTGGGGCCTTTTTCTCTTTTAAAATAATAGGTATTGTTTCTGAAATATCTTCTTGTAATGTAGCAGCTCTTTCATGTATAGATTTTAATAGTTTTAAATCATCCAATTTATAAATACGAGCATCAGCTGTTTTTGAAATGATATAACCGTGTTCCTCTAAGAGTTGGCTATATTTTCGGACTATATGTTTTGGGATACCTGTTTTATTTGTAACATCTTTCGTTTTATAAATAGCTTCCATGAGAGTTCCTCCCCAAAAAGTATCGTATATATCATTTCAATCTTTTATGAGGACTTCCTTTGAAAAAGAATGTCGGAAGGTTATTAGTTTTCTACAGCATTAGTGAAAAGATGAGGAAAAATGAATGTTTTTGGCGGAATGGCGAGGAAGAGCTAAAATAATGTCTGAAAACATACATAGAAGAAGTTTGTTATAATAGCTGAGGAAAAGAAATTGGTAGGAACACGGAGGTACACATGAAGCAATTAAAAGGTATTATCATTTCAATTATTGCAATTCTTTCTCTTTTGGTAGCGGTATATGAAGTACTTGTGCCAGAGGAGACAAGTACTAAAAAAACAACTACGTATGATCAAATTTTAGAGTTCCCGAAAGAACGATATCCAGAGACCGGGAAACATATAGCGGATGCTATAAAAGAAGGGCATTCAGAAATGTGTACAATTGATCGTAATGGTGCAGCGGATAGAAGGAAATTATCGTTAGCGCCATATCCGACGAAGAAAGGTTATGATCGCGATGAATGGCCGATGGCGATGTGTAAGGAAGGCGGAAAAGGAGCTCATATTGAATATATAAGTCCAGCAGATAACCGCGGTGCAGGTTCTTGGGTAGGGAATAAGCTAGACAAATATCCAGATGGTACGCGTGTGAAATTTGAAGTGAAGTAGTAGTTGCATATTTCATAATGAAGG
>Ga0213824_1000321_pt1 | contig 40023 bp, 36 predicted proteins | sample MC6MC0906MG_FD_179892 | JGI IMG/M metagenome (GOLD analysis project Ga0213824, IMG submission 179892) | Enriched soil aggregate microbial communities from Iowa State University, Ames, United States - MC6-MC0906-MG | ecosystem: Environmental > Terrestrial > Soil > Unclassified | place: USA: Iowa...
GATGATCTTTTGCCTTGCCGGCCTCTTCGCAGCACAAGGCTGCTCCTACAAGGAAATGGCCAGCCTGACCGATTGGGCCATTGCCGGCAAAATTGCCATGGGGGATATCCGCACCGGTGAGCAGACCGTCCTCGATTACCTGATCAAGCCGCTGAACCGGGCCAGGGATGCACGGGTTTCAAGCCATGCAAAGTACCTGTAGGAGCAGCCTTGTGCTGCGAAGAGGCCATAGCTGGCGAAGATGATCTTCTGCCTTGCCGGCCTCTTCGCAGCACAAGGCTGCTCCTACAAGGAAATGGCCAGCCTGACCAATTGGGCCATTGCCGGCAAAATTGCCATGGGGGATATCCGCACCGGTGAGCAGACCATCCCCGATTACCTGATCAAGCCGCTGAACCGGGCCAAGGAGGCACGGGTTTCAAGCCATGTGTAGGAGCAGCCTTGTGCTGCGAAGAGGCCATAGCTGGCGAAGATGATCTTTTGCCTTGCCGGCCTCTTCGCAGCACAAGGCTGCTCCTACAAGGAAATGGTCAGCCTGACCGATTGGGCCATTGCCGGCAAAATTGCCATGGGGGATATCCGCACCGGTGAGCAGACCATCCCCGATTACCTGATCAAGCCGCTGAACCGGGCCAAGGATGCACAGGTTTCGAGCCATGCAAAGTACCTGTAGGAGCAGCCTTGTGCTGCGAAGAGGCCATAGCTGGCGAAGATGATCTTCTGCCTTGCCGGCCTCTTCGCAGCACAAGGCTGCTCCTACAAGGAAATGGTCAGCCTGACCGATTGGGCCATTGTCGGCAATATTGCCACGATGGATATCCGCACCGGTCAACCATTTGATACGGCCAAGCTTTTCAGCTCTGAGCACCTTAGAAAGCTTGACCGCCAACAGAGTATCTACATTTGTTTCGGGCAAGTGACGCCTGTGCCAATGCAGGCGCCGCCTCTTTGGCCCGACGCGAGATCGACGTGAACACCAAGAGGGGCGCGCGCTAATACCGCAGGAATAATTGGCCCGAAACAAACGTAGGAGCGAGCTTCGCTCGCGATGCGCCGCGCGGGCGGCGCTGGATATCCGCCACGCCCAATCTCTCAAATCAGGCACTGGGTGACCCCTCTATTCACATACTGCTCCGTTTCGCCTATTGTCGACCGTCCCTTCCCCAAACGATTGGCAAATTCATGGAGAACGTCATCGTCATCACCGGCGGCAGCCGCGGTATTGGCGCCGCCACAGCGTTGCTGGCCGCCCGCCAGGGCTACCGCATTTGCATCAACTACCACGCCGACGAGCAAGCCGCCGAAACCACCCTCAGCCAGGTCCGCGCCCTGGGCGCCGAGGCCATTGCCGTGCGCGCCGATGTCAGCGTCGAGGATGAGATCATCCAGCTGTTCCAGCGCGTCGACGAAGCGCTCGGCCCGGTCACCGCGCTGGTCAACAACGCCGGCACCATCGGCCAGCAGAGCCGCGTCGAGGACATGTCCGAATTCCGCCTGCTGAAGATCATGAAAACCAACGTCGTCGGCCCCATGCTCTGCGCCAAGCACGCCTTGCTGCGCATGGCGCACCGGCATGGTGGGCAGGGCGGGGCCATTGTCAACGTGTCATCGGTGGCTGCGCGCCTGGGGTCGCCCAACGAATACGTCGACTATGCCACCTCCAAGGGCGCGCTCGACACCTTTACCCTCGGCCTGGCCAAAGAAGTGGCAGGCGAGGGCGTGCGGGTCAATGGTGTACGCCCGGGCTACATCCACACAGGGTTCCATGCCTTGTCCGGCGACCCCGACCGGGTCAGCAAGCTTGAGCCCGGTTTGCCCATGGGACGCGGCGGGCGCCCCGAGGAAGTGGCCGAAGCCATCCTCTGGTTGCTCTCGGACAAAGCGTCCTACTCCACCGGCAGCTTCATCGACCTGGGTGGCGGGCGCTGAGCACCCGCGAAACACTCATGAACGTTCCGTGCCCACAGGCGATTGCCCCAGCAATCTTGTGACCTCATCCGCCAAGGTAGTCAGGTCAAAGGGTTTGGTAAGTACGTGGGAGTGCTCCAGCGGTTGCCCTTGGTTCAGGACTGCGCTCTCATCGTAACCCGTGATGAACAGCACAGGTGTGAGTGGGTGCCAGGCTCGGCAACGCTCAGCCACTTGACGGCCATTCAGCCCGCCAGGCAAGCCGATGTCACTGATCAGCAGGTCAGGGGTGTGGCAGCTTTCAAGATAATCCAGTGCTTGCGGGCCCGTTGCAAACGCCCGCACAACGTGACCAGATTCCTCCAGCACTTCGCTGAGCACCGTGCGCAGCGCCGCCTGGTCCTCGACCAGTACGATGAAGGCTCCGGTTACGCTGACTTGCTCTACAAGCGCTGCAGGTGAGCCGGGGTGTTCTGCAGCCTGCTGGCTATGGTGGCGGGGCAGGTATAGAGCCACGCAGGTGCCTTTGCCGAGCGCGGAATCAATGTGCAACTGGCCACCGGACTGACGCACGAAACCATAGACCATGGACAGCCCCAGACCGGTACCCTGGCCCATAGGCTTGGTGGTGAAGAATGGGTCCACCGCCTGCGCTACCACCTGCGCCGACATACCCTGCCCATTGTCTTCGACACGCAGGTGAAGATAGTCGCCCGGCATTAAACCCAGTGCCTGCGCGCGCTGCAGAGTGAGGCTGAGATTTTCACCGTAGAGCAACACCTTGCCGCCGTCCGGTAGTGCATCGCGTGCATTGAGGCACAGGTTGAGCAGGGCAGTTTCCAGCTGAGGCGGGTCAATGAACGTTGGCCACAGCTGTTCGTTGAGGCTGTACTGCAACTCTATGGCGGGGCCGACACTGCCTCGAATCAATGCCTTCATCCCCGCGATCAGGCGGGACACGTCAGTGGGCTGCGGTAGCAGGGTTTGCTGGCGCGAGAACGCCAATAGCCTGTGTACCACAGCGGCTGCACGCTGTGCGGCGCCACCGGCAACCTGCAGCAACTCGGGCAACTGGTCGAAACGCTTTTGCTCTAGACGCCGCTGCATCAGTTCCTGTGCGCCCTGGATGCCACCAAGCAGGTTATTGAAGTCGTGGGCAATGCCGCCACTGAGGTGCCCCACAGCTTCCATTTTCTGGGCTTGGCGAAGCGCATGTTCGGCTTTAAGCAGGCGTTGCTGGTCGGCGACCCGCTCGCTGATGTCGTATGCAAACAGATAGGCGCTGTGCACGTTACCCACTGGATCACGCATGCAGTTGAAGCGCAGTTCGTAATGCCGTTGAGCCGGCTCCGGCCCGAACGTACCAGTCGTTGTGAACTGCTCGCCAGCCAAGGCGCGCTGCCAGAGAGGCAGGATGAAGTCCTGGTCTTGCGGGTAACCGGCCATCAAGTCGGGAAGGCAGTCACCCATTTCCGGCGTCACCCCATAGAGGTGATGAAAGTCGAGTTTGGCCTGACGGTTTATGGCCACCCAGCGCATGCCGGTGTCGATCATATGGACGTTGGCAACGCTGTGTTCGACCAGTTCGGCAAAGCGTGTACGCTCGGCCAGCGCTGTGCAGACCCGCTGTTCCAGTTCTTCATTGAGGCGTTGCAGTGCCACTTCGGCGCGCCGACGTTCGGTGACGTCCTTGAACAGCACCGCGACCTGGCGCTTGCTGGCTGGCTCGATACGGAAGGTGGTTACCGACAGAATATGGCCGGTGGCGACCAGCTCTTGCTCAAAATGCAAAGGTTCTCCCGTGCGCAGCACCCTTCCGTAGCGGGCCACCCATTCGTCGGCCTCGTCGGGCACCATCTCGCGCAGCTTCTGGCCGACTACATTGGGGATGCCGGCGTGCTTGGCGTAGGCTGCGTTGGCGATGACGTGCACGTAGTCGCTGAGAGGGCCATGCGGGCCATCGAAGAATTCGATGATGCAGAAACCCTCGTCCATCGTGTCGAACAGAAAGCGGTAGACGCTGTGGTCTTGATCCTGCTGTTGCCGAAGCTGTGACTCCAGCTGCGCGTTATGCTGGCGCAAGGCGTCGATTTCCCGGCGCAGGCCGGACAGGTCGCGGTGGGGCATGGCGACATTCCAGAAATGTATCAGTCAGACTTTACTGTGGCTGGCCCTCGAACGAATAGCCGTTCATGGCGGCGGATGCAGGTTTGCCAACAGGTTTTCGATATGCTGGTCAAGTGACGCCAGGCTGAAGGGTTTGCACAGCACGCTACAGTACTTTGATGGTGTGATACCTACCTGGTCGGCGCTGTAGCCGGTGATGTAAAGCACTGCCACCTCTGCGGGAAGAGCTGCGGCCAACTGCCGGCCGTCGATGTCGCCCGGCAGGCCGAGATCGGTGACCAGCAGGTCAGGCCGCAAGCCAGCCTGGAGTGCCGCCAGTGCGCTGTGTCCATCGAGGAATGTGCGCACATCGTGCCCTCGTTCTTGCATGACTTCTTCGATCACCAGGCGCAGGTTTATCTGGTCTTCCACGAGCATGATCAGGTGAGGTGTGCAGCGAGATTTGGCGAGCGTGGGTTCAGGGGGCACAGGTGGGGTGACTATTGCCGCGCTATCCTTGGGCAGATACAGGTCAATACGGGTCCCATGCCCTGGTTCGCTAACAATCTGCAATTGCCCGCCGGACTGGCGGATGAAGCCGTAGACGATCGACAGCCCCAGGCCCGAGCCCTGACCCAATGGTTTGGTAGTAAAGAATGGCTCCAGCGCGCGCTGGGCCACGTCGGCGGGCATGCCAATGCCGTTATCACTGACACAGATCTGCAAGTAGTTACCCGGAAGGAGGTCCAGTACGCGGGCCTGTGCTTGATCCAATGGAGTGTTCGCGCAGCCGATACATAATTTGCCACCCGATGGCATGGCATCGCGGGCGTTGATGCACAGATTGAGCAAAGCACTTTCCAGTTGCGGAGGGTCGACCGCTATCAACCATTGGCCGGCCCGCGTCTGGTCAACGAAGTCGATGTCTTCATGCAGCGAGCTCTTGATCAGGTCGTGCATGCCAGCCACCAGTTGGTGCACATCTGTGGTTTGCGGAATCAAGGTTTGTTGGCGTGAGAATGCCAGCAGGCGTTGTATCAGAGAGGCCGCACGCTTGGCGTCCTGCCGGGCGATGGCAAGCAGCCGTGTGGCATCCGGATAGCGGTGTTGTGCCTGGCGTTCGGTGGCCACTTCCAGGGCTGCCAGAATGCTGCCCAGCAGATTGTTGAAATCATGTGATATACCCCCGGTCAGCTGGCCGACAGCTTCCATTTTCTGGGATTGGCGCAAAGCGTTTTCGATCTCTCGCAGGCGCTCCTGCTCGGCGACGCGTTCTGTGATGTCGTAGGCAAACAGGTAACCGCCCTGGATTTGCTGCTGAGCGTCCCGCAAGGGGTTGTAGCGCAGTTCGTAATGGCGCAAAGCATGCGGGGCCCCCAGGGCGATGCTCTCGATGAATGCCTCGCCCGCCAGTACGCGTGGCCATACTGGCTGCAGTTGGTTCTTGATGTCCGGCTGGCGTGACAGGAATTGCGGAATGTAGTCGCCGACCTTGGGTACGACACCACGCAGGCGCTTGAACGTTTCCTGTGCTGTGCGGTTGATTGCCAGCAGCCTGAAGCTGCGATCCGCAGCGAACACGTTGGCCAGGCTGTGGTCGACCAGCTCGCCAAGCAGCCTGCTGTTGGCTTGCTCCTTGTCGACCCTGTTCGACAGTTCCTGATTGAGTACCTGCAGGTTATCGAGGGTTACCTGTTCGGCCGGCACCCCGGTAAAGATCACCGCTACTCGTTTCTGGCTGGCAGGCTCCAGGCGGTGCACCGACAGCTTGAGCCAGCGGTCGGTCAGCGCCAGCCGCTCCTCGAACTGCAAGGGTTGCCCAGACCGCGCCACTTCGGCAAAGCGCGGAAGCCAGGTGCCGATTTCGTCCGGGATCGTTTCACGTGCCGTCTGGCCCAAGTGTTTGGGGTGGGCGGTGTGTTGCAAGCAGGCGTCGTTGGCAAGGATGTAACGGTAGTCGTACAGCTCCCCGTCACTGTTCTCGAGCATTTCGATTACACAGAAACCTTCGTGCATGTGGCGAGCCAGGAGGTCATGACAAGCCGCCTTGAGGCGCAGTTCGGCATTCTGTGCCTCCAGTTCGAGCACGCTTTCTTGTAGTTGCTTTATGCAAGCTTGGGTGTTGTCTTGGGGCATGCTGGCTATCCTGCCTGCGAGACCGACAACTATAGCTGGCCTTCACCCGCTTTCCTTCAGAACGAGCGAATGATTCGCCCCAGGGTCTCCATGGCCCGTTCGGCACCGTCACGCCAAGGGCTGCCGTAGTTGAGGCGGATACAGTTGCCGAAGCGGCGGGTAGGCGAAAATATCGGCCCAGGGGCGATGCTGATGCCTTGCGCCAGGGCCATGTGGAACAGCTTGAGGGCGTCCATTTGCTCGGGCAGTTCCAGCCACAGGAAGTAGCCACCCGAGGGCTGGCTGACCCGCGTCTGCGCCGGGAAGTGGCGGGCGATGGCCGCCAGCATGTTGGCCTGCTGGCCTTCCAGGGCGTAGCGTAGTTTGCGCAGGTGGCGGTCGTAGCCGCCGTGCTGAAGGTAGTCGGCTATCGCTGCCTGGGCCGGCATCGAGGCACACAGCGAAGTCATCAGTTTCAGCCGCTCGATCTTCTGCGCAAAGCGCCCGGCCGCCACCCAGCCGATACGGTAACCGGGTGCCAGGCTTTTGGCGAACGAGCCGCAATGCATCACCAGGCCCTGGGTATCGAAGGCTTTGGCCGGCTTGGGCGCCTGCTGCGAATAGTACAGCTCGGCGTACACGTCGTCCTCGATCAACGGCACCTGATGACGCGTCAGCAGCTCCACCAGCGCCTGCTTCTTCGCCTCCGGCATGCTCGCGCCTACCGGGTTCTGGAAGTTGGTCATGCACCACACGGCCTTTACCGGGTGCTTTTCCAGCGTCTGTGCCAGTACCCCCAGGTCCATGCCTTCGCGCGGGTGAACGGGGATTTCCACAGCCTTGAGTTTGAGCCGCTCCAGCACTTGCAGGCAGGCATAAAAGGCGGGGGCCTCGATGGCCACCAGGTCGCCCGGTTGGGTAACTGCCTGCAAGCACAGGTTCAAGGCTTCCAGTGCCCCGTTGGTGATCAGCAGCTCTTCCATCGGCAGCATCAGCCCGCCGACCATGTAGCGCAAGGCAATCTGCCGGCGCAGCTGCGGATTGCCGGGCGACAGGTCGGTCACCACCATGCGCGGGTCCATGCTGCGGCTGGCGCTGGCCAGCGAGCGCGACAGGCGCTGCAGTGGGAACAGTTCAGGGCTGGGGAAGGCTGAGCCGAACGGTATGGTGTTGGGGTCCTTGATCGAGTCGAGGATCGAGAACACCAGTGCGCTGACGTCCACGTCAGTGGACTCGCTGACCGGCTGCAAGGCCTGCGGCTCGCTGAACTGGCGCGGGGCGTGGGCGTTGACGAAATAGCCCGAGCGCGGCCGGGCACGGATCAGCCCACGCCGCTCCAGCAGGTAATAGGCCTGGAACACGGTGGACGGGCTGACCCCGTGTGTCTGGCTGGCGTAGCGTACCGAAGGCACGCGTTGGCCGGGGCCCAGTACCCCGGAGCGGATCAGTTCGGCAATGTCGTCGGCGAAGCGTTCGTAGCGTTTCATTCGGGCCTTCTGTCGAAGCCTGTCAGGCAAGGTGGCGTCAGTGTAAGGGATCAACGGTTCATCGGTGCGACGAAGCGGCTTTGGGCCACGCTGCGAATGGCGGGGTCGTCGCGCTCGCTGATTTCAAAGCTCAGTGTTTGCGAGCTGCTGGTCGGGCGCTCGGCCAGCATCGCCACGGACACCGGCAGTTCGCTCATGTCGCCGGCCGGGATCACCAATGCGGTATCGCCCTGCAAGGTGAAACCATCAGCGTCCAGCAGGCGCAGTGCATAGTGCTGGGTGCGCTCGGTCTTGTTGATGACCTTTAACAGGTAGATGTTCTCGATCTGGCCTTGGGCATTTTCACGGAACAGGCCACGGTCCTTGATGACGTCCAGCGAAACCATCGGGCGCATCTGCAAGGCCACCACCAGCGCTGCGATCATCACCCCGAGCGCAGCGACGTAGCCCAGCAGGCGCGGGCGCAGCCAGTGGGTGGTGCCGCCCTGCAAACTGTGTTCGGACTTGTATCCGATCAAGCCGCGGGCATAACCCATCTTGTCCATCACCCCGTCGCAGGCGTCGATGCACGCCGCGCATCCGATGCAGGCCATTTGCAAGCCCTCGCGGATATCGATGCCGGTGGGGCACACTTGCACGCACAGCGTGCAGTCGATGCAGTCGCCCAGACCTTGGGCGCCTACGTCACTGCCTTTCTTGCGCGGGCCACGGGCTTCGCCACGACGTGGGTCGTAGGCGACCGCCAGGGTGTCCTTGTCGAACATCACTGCCTGGAAGCGCGCATACGGGCACATGTGCAGGCACACCGCTTCGCGCAGCAGGCCTGCGTTGATGTAGGTGGCAGCGGTAAAGAACAGCACCCAGAACAGCGCCACGCCCCCCAGTTGCAACGTGAACAGTTCAGCGGCCAGTGGGCGGATTGGCGTGAAATAACCGACGAAGGTCAGCCCTGTAACGACGCCAATGGCCAGCCACAGGCAGTGCTTCAACGTGCGCCGCGCCAGTTTGTTCAAGCTCCAGGGCGCGGCGGCAAGCTTGATGCGTTGGTTGCGGTCACCCTCGGTGACCTTTTCGCACCACATGAACAGCCAGGTCCAGGTGCTCTGCGGGCAGCTGTAGCCGCACCACACGCGACCGGCGTACACGGTGATGGCGAACAGGCCGAAGGCGCAAATGATCAGCAGCGCTGACAACAGGATGAAGTCTTGTGGCCAGAAGGTGGCGCCAAAGATGTGGAATTTGCTCTCGCCCAAATCCCACAGCACCGCTTGGCGGCCGTTCCAGTTGAGCCAGGCAGTGCCAAAGAACAGCACGAACAAGGCGCCCGCAAAGCCGATGCGCAGGTTGCGGTACAGCCCGGTAAAGCTGCGGGTGTGAATACCGCTGTCGGCGTGTCGCGGTCGGGAAGTGGCTGGGGCGGCGGCGATCTCTGTAAAAGGGATTCTATTGTTCATGGCTCGGTGCTCATCAGGCCTCGATCAGGCATGAGCACTATGGCCCTGAGGCTGTTATCAGCACAGGCTCAGATTTTGCGATAAAAACCGTATCAGATTACCCGGTTGGCCCCGCCAGGCCTTAGATCACCGAGCCCGGCACACTGGCCTTCAGGTGCCTGCGGCTATCCACCGCACCCGCCACGGTCAGTGCATCGGCCTCGGCTTCGGTGATGGGCACGCGTTGGCCTGCGAGCAAGGCCACCGACATGTGCAGCTGTTCGTCGGTGATGATTTCGACATCGGGGCCATCACCCTCGATGCGCAGGTCTTCGCCGATCAGGGTGCAGCGGCGGGTGGTTTCGTCGATTTCGATGGGCATGGTGTGGTGCTCCTGCTGGTGGTTACAGGGTGGACAGCAGTGAGGGGCTGGTTGCTGCATCAACAGGCTGAGCGGCACTTTGCCCTCTGCACAGCGGTCAACCCTTGCATAGGCCGGCGCTGGCCATACAATGCTCAGCAGGGGGGCAACTGTGATGGACGTCATCTGGCAAGCAATCCAGGCTGAATTCGCCGATGTTACCGATGAGCGCGAAGTCACGCGCATTCTCGTGCGCCTGCTGATGGCAGCCGTACTTGGCGCTGTGTTGGGCTTTGAACGTGAACACAAAGGCAAGTCTGCCGGGGTGCGCACCCACATGCTGGTCTCGCTGGGTGCGGCCCTGTTTGTGCTGGCGCCTAGCACGGCCGGGGCTGACGAACAGGCGCTAAGCAGGGTAATCCAGGGCATCGTCGCCGGTATCGGCTTTCTGGGTGCGGGTACCATCCTCAAAGGTAACGGCCAGGACCCCAGCCATGTGAAAGGCCTGACGACCGCTGCAGGGCTATGGATGACTGCTGCTATCGGTACGGCTGCCGGCATGGGCCGCGAAGCCACGGCGCTGATCAGCACGGTACTGGCCCTGTTGGTGCTGGGGACGATGCCGTTGCTGGTAGAGAAGGTCGAAGGGCAGAATGAGGAAAAGCAGGAAGAGGAGGAGGGCAGGAAGCACTAAGGGGAGCCGAAGCTCCCCCCAAAGCGTTGCTGCTTGCTCTTTTTTTATTATTGAGGCTGGCTTTTTGTTGTTTTTGTAAGCCTGCCTTGGTGTTGCGTGCGACCCCCATGCGGGGTCAAGAGCAAACGTATTTTTTTGAGCGCTGACCTGCTTTCATCATGGCTGATCCGAACCTGGCTATCGCTACCTTGAGGTAGTTTTATTGTTCTGTGCCAGACCGCGGGGCGTACCCCTGAAAAGCGTGTCGACTCCAAAAAGATCTGCTTGCTGCGCCTCTGCCGTATTGTTCTTGTTATGTCAGAGCCGTTACCTGTTGTTTTTATTGGGTGTCACATTTTTTTTGTTCTTGTACGAAAGATATAGCAGGGTGCGTGCCAACTTTTTAAAATCCTTTAAAAACAGCCACTTAACGATTTTAGCCCGAGCCAGCCAGCCTGAAATTTTGTCGATTTGTTTCCCTGTTACCCGATTTTTTGCTGTGAAACGTGGGGCCGGTAACACTTCACCCACACGTATGTGACACCCGTGTGACTTACTGCGCGTTGCGCGCCCGCGCTACCCGCGACCCATTGCCGCGGCCGAGCACACTGCTGATGCGTTGACCGGCGGCAATCAGCCGGTCCAGGTCGATCCCGGTAGCAATGCCCAGCCCCTGTAGCAGGTACACCACATCTTCCGTGGCGATGTTGCCGGTAGCGCCTTTGGCGTAAGGGCAGCCACCCAGCCCGGCCACCGAGCTGTCGAATACGTTGATACCTTCGAGCAGGCTGGCATAGACGTTGGCCAATGCCTGGCCATAGGTATCATGAAAGTGCCCGGCCAGTTGCTCGCGCGGTACCTGGGCCGATACCACCTCGAACAGGCGCCGGGTATCGCCGGCGGTTCCTGTGCCAATGGTGTCGCCCAGCGACACCTCGTAACAGCCCATGTCATGCAGGGCGCGGGCCACCGGCGCCACTTGTTCGGCACTGACCTTGCCTTCATAGGGGCAACCGAGTACGCACGACACATAGCCGCGCACGCGCACACCGTGGTTGCGCGCAGCGTCCATGATCGGTTCGAAGCGCTTGAGGCTTTCGCCGATCGAGCAGTTGATGTTGCGCTGCGAGAACGCTTCGGAGGCGGCTGCGAACACCGCCACTTCTTTCACCCCAGCAGCCAGCGCGTCCTCGAAGCCGCGCAGGTTTGGCGCCAACGCCGCATAGGTAACGCCGGGGCGCTGCTGGATACCGGCGAACACCTCGGCGGAACCGGCCATTTGTGGCACCCACTTGGGGGAGACGAAGCTGCCGACCTCGATATAGGCCAGGCCCGCCTCGGTGAGGTCGTCCACCAGCCGCACCTTGTCGGCAACGCTGATGGGCTGGGCTTCGTTCTGCAAACCGTCGCGGGGGCCTACTTCGACCAGACGGACTTCTTTGGGCAAGGGCATGGCGGGTTTCCTGTGGCGTTCAGCGGTTGTCTTTGTTGTTCAGGGTGGCGGCCAGGGCTTGTTCACAGCGCTCCTGGGCGGTGTCCAGTTCCAGTTGCATCTGGTGGATGTCGAGCATTTGCTGTTCCAGTTGAGCGCGCCGTTCGGCGATTTTCGCCAGCATGCTGTTGAGCTGCTTGAGGTTGCCGCTGGTGGGGTCGTACAGTTCGATCAGCTCGCGGCACTCGGCCAGCGAAAAGCCGATGCGCTTGCCGCGCAGGATAAGCTTCAGGCTGACCTTGTCACGCGCCGTGTAGATACGTTCCAGGCCTCGGCGTTCGGGGCTCAGCAGGCCCTGCTCCTCGTAGAAGCGGATGGCGCGGGTGGTGATGTCCAGCTCGCGGGACAGGTCGGAGATGCTGTAGGTCTGGGTGCTCATGCTGGGGCTCGGCGTGGGGTATGCAGTTATCCTGAGGGCAGGTTGACGTATACGTCAAGCAAGCGCTGAAAATGTGTGTTGCCTGTACCGGCTCTTCGCGGGCAACCACAATTCATTCCGGCTGCACCGACCTGCGATATGCATTGGGCGTCTGCCCACTCAAGCGCTTGAACCATCGGGCAAAGTACGTCGGGTCCGTGAACCCCAGGCTATCTGACAGCTGCCCGATACTCATCCGCGTGTAAATCAGGTTACGCCGTGCCTCCAGCAACAAACGCTGGTGCACCACCTGCAGCGCAGTCTGGCCGCTCAGCGCCCGGCACAATTGGTTCAGCTGCAAGCTGGGCACGCTCAAGCGCGCGGCAAATGCTTCGACCGACAGGTGCTCGCGGTAATGCGCTTCGACCAGTCGCAGGTACTGCCCCAGCAACTGGCGGTCACGCTCATCCCGATTGCGCGGCGCCAGCCCCAGTTGCGGGCGGCGACTGATCCACACCATCAACGCGGTCACCAGTGCCTCCAGCAAGGCTGCCCGCGCCGGCGCATTGCCCTGGTACTCCTGCTGCAAGGTGCCGATCAGGCTACGCAGGTGCACGCGGTCCTGGCCCAGCGGGTAACACGCAGGTTTCGCCAGGGCCGTCAGCGGCGCGCCCAGGCGCTGTTCCAGGTTGGCCACCAGTGCGGTACCAAAGGTCAGCACATAGCCCTGGATGTCGGCACTGAAGCGAAAGCCATGCACGGTCATCGGCGGCACTACCTGGATCGCCGCCTCGCCGATGGCACTGCGCACGCCTTCGATCTCCACTTGGGCCTGGCCGCGCTGCACGTAAAGGAGCTGGAACAGTTCGGCATGCTGGTGCGGCTTGATTTCCCAGTGGTGCAGGCGGCTACGCGCCGGGATCGACTCGCAATGCAGCAGGTCGGTGCCGGGCCAGGCCTGGTTTTCGCCATACAGCTTGAACAATGGGACGCCGGGGAGGGTGGATTTCATGGATGCTGGACTGTCCGTTAATCGAACGATTTTTGTAAAAGTGCAGATTATTCATGGAATAGCGCACGTATCAGGCGGTTTCTGCCAGTAAAAATGCAAAGGCAAACCCTAACAGCAGATGCCGCCCCACTGCCAGTCCAGGGCCGGCATCGTCCGAACAGAGACAACAACAATGAAAACTCAGGTTGCAATTATTGGTGCAGGTCCGTCTGGCCTGCTGCTGGGCCAACTGCTGCACAAGGCCGGTATCGATAACGTCATCGTCGAACGTCAGACGCCCGAGTATGTGCTTGGCCGCATCCGCGCCGGTGTGCTGGAGCAAGGCACAGTCGACCTGCTGCGCGAAGCCGGTGTAGCCGAACGTATGGACCGTGAAGGCCTGGTGCACGAAGGTGTCGAGCTGTTGGTTGCTGGGCGCCGTCAACGCCTGGATCTCAAGGCCCTGACCGGTGGCAAGACGGTGATGGTCTACGGTCAGACCGAAGTCACCCGTGACCTGATGCAGGCCCGTGAAGCCAGTGGCGCGCCGATCATCTACTCAGCCAGCAATGTCCAGCCGCATGAACTGAAGGGCGAGAAGCCGTACCTGACCTACGAAAAAGACGGCCGCGTGCACCGGGTGGACTGCGACTATATCGCCGGCTGTGACGGCTTCCATGGTGTTTCGCGGCAAAGCATCCCCGAGGGTGTGCTGAAGCAGTACGAGCGGGTTTACCCGTTTGGCTGGCTGGGCCTGCTGTCGGACACACCGCCGGTCAATCACGAGCTGATCTACGCCCACCACGAGCGTGGCTTCGCGTTGTGCAGCCAACGCTCGCAAACACGCAGCCGCTACTACCTGCAGGTTCCTTTGCAGGACCGGGTCGAGGCGTGGTCTGACGAGCGTTTCTGGGACGAACTCAAAGCCCGTTTGCCCGCGGACGTAGCGGCTGATCTGGTGACGGGCCCAGCCCTGGAAAAAAGCATCGCGCCGCTGCGCAGCCTGGTGGTCGAACCCATGCAGTACGGCCACCTGTTCCTGGTGGGTGACGCTGCGCACATCGTCCCACCCACCGGTGCCAAAGGCCTGAACCTGGCAGCTTCGGACGTCAACTACCTCTACCGTATTCTGGTCAAGGTGTACCGCGAAGGGCGTATTGACCTGCTTCAGCAGTATTCGCCGCTGGCCCTGCGCCGGGTATGGAAAGGTGAGCGTTTCAGCTGGTTCATGACCCAGCTGCTGCACGACTTCGGCAGCCACAAGGATGCCTGGGACCAGAAGATGCAGGAGGCTGACCGCGAGTACTTCCTGAGCTCCCCGGCGGGGTTGCTGAACATTGCCGAGAACTATGTGGGGCTGCCGTACGAAGAAGTAGTCTGAGGTTCTGTGCTGCCTGTGCGGGTCTCATCGCCGGCAAGCCAGCTCCCACAGGGATCGCGCCAGCTTTTAGAAGTTGAGCAAGACAGTTGCTTCCACAGGTACTGCACTTGGCTTGAATGCGATGCGGTCAATGTGGGAGCTGGCTTGCCGGCCATCGCGGGCGAAGCCCGTGCCATGCAAACCTTGCCTATTGGGCCAGCAGCGCCTCCATCTCCCGATAGCCTCGCTGGCGCGCATGTGCCAGCGCGGTGACCCCGTCCTTGTCGGCAATCTGCCGGTCCGCCCCCGCCGCCAACAGCCGGCGCACAATCTCCACATGCCTAGGCCCGCCATCCCCCAGAATCACTGCTTCCATAAGCGCGGTCCAGTGCAGCCGGTTCAGGTGGTTCACGTCCACCCCGGCATCGATCAGCATCTGCACGGTCTCGACATGCCCCCGCTCGGCCGCCGGAATCAACGCGGTCCCCCCGTACCGGTTGGTGCTCTTGAGGTCGGCACCGTGGCTCAGCGTCAGCCGCAGGATGTCGTTCAGGCCGCGGGCACCGGCATACAAATAAGGGCTGTCAGCAATATTGTCCTTGGCGTTCACATCGGCACCGGCCTCGATCAGCGCTTGCGCCGCCGCCACGTGGTTGCCGTGGGTGGCCACCAGCAATGCAGTGCGCCCTTGCTCATCACGGCTTTCCAGTAGGGCACCCTGTGTCAGCAACTGTTGCAGGGTGCGCACGTCGTCGTGGCGGGCGGCGTTGTGCAGGCGGTTGTCCATGGTGGTGTTCTCGGCGTGGGCAGCAAGACTGGTGAACAGGGCGAACAGCATGGCTGCGACGGGTGTACGCATAGGGTGGGCTCCTGAATGACCTGCCTGCATCCTGGAAAAATCCACATCAGGTCTTGAACTGAAGTTTACGCATGACTGACAGTGGCGTGCTGAACAGACAAGGCAGGAAACAAAACGATGAAGTTCTCCACACCGCTGATGGGCGCGCTATGCCTGGCGATCGCCAGTGGGTGGGCCTGCGCCGACCAGCTATTGCCCGCGCCACCCGAACTGGCCTCCGGCTACCGCACCGGCCTGCAGCCGGTACACGCCAACCGGCATATGGCCGCCGCCGCCAACCCGCTGGCCAGCGAAGCGGGGCGGGCGATGCTGCGTGCCGGTGGCAGCGCCATTGATGCGGCCATCGCCATGCAGATGGTGCTGACCTTGGTGGAGCCGCAGTCCAGTGGCATTGGCGGTGGGGCCTTTATCCTCTACTGGGACGGCAAGCGCGTGCAGGCTTTCGACGGCCGCGAGGCAGCCCCGTCGCAGGTAACGGAAACGCTGTTCTTGCAAGCCGATGGTTCACCGATGCCGTTCAGGTCGGCACAGATCGGCGGGCGTTCAGTGGGTGTGCCCGGGGTTCTGCGCGCGCTGAAGCTCGCTCACGAGCAGCACGGCAAACTGCCTTGGCAGCAGCTCTTTGCCCCGGCCATTGCGCTGGCACGTAACGGTTTCCCGGTTTCCGAACGCCTTCACACCCTGCTGGCGGGCGACCCGTACATTGCCCACTCACCGGCAATGGCCCGTTATTTCCTGGATAAAAACGGCAAGCCCCTGGCGGTGGGCACGACGTTGCGCAACCCCGAACTTGCCCTAACGTTCGAGCAAATTGCCGCGCACGGTCCGCAGGCGTTCTACACGGGCGAGATCGCCCGGGCCATCGTGACCAAGGTGCGCAGCCATGCCAATGCCGGGTACCTGTCGTTGCAAGACCTTGAGCAGTACAGCGCCAAGGAGCGCGAGCCGGTGTGCGGCCCCTACAAGGCCTGGCGCATCTGTGGCATGCCACCACCATCGTCGGGTGGGGTGACGGTGTTGCAGACGCTGGGTGTGCTTGAAGCCGTGCAGCGCGCCATGCCAGAACGCGATCTGGCGGATTTGCGGCCCCAGGCGAACACGTCCCCGGCAGGCCTGGAGGCATCGCCGCTGGCCGTGCACCTGATCGCCGAGGCAGAGCGCCTGGCCTATGCCGACCGCGCTCAGTACCTGGCCGACAGTGATTTCGTGCCGGTCCCGGTCAAGGCCCTGACCGACCCCACCTACCTGGCCCGCCGAGCAGCGCAGATCGGCGAGCACAGCATGAAGCGCGCCCGGCCGGGCCAACCGCCAGGCGCCGACCTGGCCCTGGCTCCCGACCGCTCACCCTTGCGCATTTCTACTTCGCACCTCAGTGCAGTGGATGACAGTGGTCAGGCGCTGGCCATGACCACCTCGGTGGAGGCCGCGTTCGGCTCGCACCTGATGGTCAAGGGCTTCCTGCTCAACAACCATCTGACGGACTTCTCGTTCATCCCTCAGGAGCACGGCAAGCCCGTGGCCAATCGGGTGCAGCCGGGCAAGCGGCCACTGTCGGCGATGGCGCCGACGTTGGTGTTTTCCCGGGCCTCTGGCGAACTTGTGGCCAGCCTCGGCTCACCGGGCGGCTCGCAGATCATTGGTTACGTGAACAAAGCGCTGATCGGCCTGCTGGATTGGCAGCTCGACCCGCAGCAGGCGGCCGGTCTGCCCAACTTCGGCAGCCGCAATGCGGGTACTGAGGTGGAAGCCGGGTTGGCCAGCCCATCGCTGATCCGCCAATTGGCAGCCTGGGGCCATGAGGTGACACCGATGACCATGACCAGCGGCATGCAGATCATCCAGCGCCACGGCGAGGGCTGGTCTGGTGGCGCCGACCCTCGGCGTGAAGGTGTGGCCCTCGGCGACTAGCCGTGGTAGAACGCAGTCTTGCCATTCAGCAGTTGAATACCAAGATGTCTATCAGCGTGAAATCGAATAGAGCCCTGTTCGACCTCGACCTGCTACGCGCCATTGTGGTGGTGGCCGATTGCGGCAGCTTCACCACGGCGGCGGCGCGCCTGCACTCGACCCAGTCGACCATCAGCCAGAAGGTGCGTCGCCTGGAGGACATGGTCGGCCACCGCTTGCTGGTACGTGGCAACCGCGACGTGCTACCGACCGATGCCGGGCAGACTTTGCTCGGCTATGCCCGGCACATGCTGGCGCTGAATGACCAGATGCTCGAAGCCTTGGCCGGGGCCATGGTGGGCACCACCGTACGCCTTGGCGTGCCCGAGGACTTCGTAGGCGGGCGCACGACCAATGCACTGTCGGCGTTCAGCCGCCTGCACCCGCAAGTGAAACTGGAAGTGACCAGTGGCCTGTGCCGCGACCTCAGCCAGGCCTACGACAACGGTGAACTCGACCTGGTGCTGCTCAAGCAGCGACGCAACACCCGCGAGGGCGTGGCCTGTTGGCCAGAGCGCCTGCAATGGATCGACAGCGCGCGCACGCCGGCCTTCGAGTTGGATCCGATTCCGCTGGTGACCTTCCCACCGCGCGGCCTGTACCGTGAAGACATGATCAATGCGATCGAAAGCATGGGCCGGCGCTGGCGCATCAGTTTTACCAGTTCCAGCCTTAGCGGCATTCAGGCGGCAGTTGCGGATGGCATGGGCATCAGCCTATTGCCGCCAAGGGCGGCAACGGCTGAGCATCGGGTGCTGGGCGTAGGGCAAGGGCTGCCGGAGGTCGACAGCTATGAAATCGTCATCGTCCACCGGCCGACGGCGGATGTGATGGTCAAGGCGTTGGCGCAGGTGATGACCCAGTTGTTAGCCGGTGGGGGAATCTGACGACTCGACCGGGTTACGCGATGCAACCGCCAGGCGCGGCGACAGGTGAATGCCGGCAATCATGCAGCGCACCGAGCCCCCAGCCATTTCGATGGTCGGCACATCCAGCGGCACCAGCCGCGCCGAGCGCTCGATACGCTGGCGCTGCTCGGCGCTCAGGCTGTCGAAAGCCTTGCGCGACAGCGCCAGGATTCGCCCGTCACGCCCGGACAGCTCGATCGCATTGCCGGCAAACTGGCTGATCTGCTGGTTGCTCAGGTCAATCACGTCGCGGCCCGACTCGATAAGGCGCATGCGCACTTCCTTTGCCCGCGCCTTGTTGGTGAACGTGTCAAAGCCCACCAGGGCAAACTCGGTGGCCACGCACATCAGTACGTTGGTGTGGTAGATCGGCGCGCCCTGTTCATCGGCAGTGTCGAACACCATCGGCTCGAAATTGAAGTGCGTGCTGAAGCGCTCCAGGGCAATCGGGTCGGCGCGGTTGGAGCGCGCGGTGTAAGCCACCCGCGACAGGTGATCGAATACCATGGCGCCGGTGCCTTCGAGGAACAGTTCGTCCTGCTCCAGCCCAGAATAATCAATCACATCCTGCACGCGGTACTCATGCTTGAGCATCTCGATCACATCGGCGCGCCGCTCGCGGCGGCGGTTGCGCGAGTACATCGAGTAGATCGCGATGTGTCCACCGGGGTGGGTCGAAAACCAGTTATTGGGGAACACCGAGTCCGGGGTGTTGTGCTCGCCAAAATCGTCGAACAGGTGTACGCGCACGCCTTCGGCCTCGAGGCGGCCGGCGGCCTGGGTGACTTCATCGCGGGCAACCTCGGCGAGCGCCTGTGCGGCGAGGCCGGGGCTGCTGCGCTGGAACGAGTTGTCGGCTGCGGTTTCCGGGTTAGGGGTGAATGCATGTGGCCTGACCATGACCACTGCTGCAGGTGCTTGGATAGAACGCGTTGGAAATGCCATGTGGAATACCGGGTTGAGAGCAGGGTTAGGCAACGCGTCGGATGCGGCTTTTGGCAGCGCGGCCGCGGGTTTGGCTGAACAGGTCTTTCGGGTCGTCTTCCACCCATGGCACCAGGTCGATCTTCGTGCCCATGCCGCGCTTTTCTGCTTGCTGTAGTACGTACCGTAGTACGGTGTAATCCTCCAGGGCGAAGCCCACCGAGTCGAATACAGTGACCTGGCTGTCGCTCTGGCGCCCCTCGGTCTCGCCGCGCAGCACACGCCACAGGTCAACCACCGGGAAGTCAGCGGGTAGCTGTTGGATGTCACCTTCGATACGGGTTTGCGGCTCGTACTCGACGAACACCCGGGCGTTGCGCAGCACATCGGCGTGCAGCTCGGTCTTGCCCGGGCAGTCACCCCCCACGGCATTCAGGTGCATGCCGGGTTCGAGCATGTCGGGGGTGATGATGGTGGCGTAGGCCTTGTCGGCCGTTACCGTTGTGATGATGTCCACACCTTTCACCGCTTCGGCCACCGATCCGGCCCGGCGGATGGTGAGGCCGCTGTATTCCTTGAGGTTGGCAATCAGCTTGGCGGTGGCCAGCGGGTCGGTGTCGTAGGCGACGATTTCTTCGATGCCCAGGTGCTTGTGGAAGGCCAGTGCCTGGAACTCGCTTTGCGCGCCGTTGCCGATCAGCGCCATCTTGCGCGAGTTCGGTCGGGCCAGTGCCTGGGCGGCCATCAGCGAGGTGGCCGCAGTGCGCAGGGCGGTGGCAATGGTCAGTTCGGACAGCAACACCGGGTAGCCGGTTTCGACATCGGCCAATACGCCGAAGGCCATCACGGTATGCAGGTCGCGCGCGGTGTTGGCCGGGTGGCCGTTGACGTATTTGAAGGCGTAGCGGCTGTTGTCGGCGACCGGCATCAGTTCGATCACACCCACTTCCGAGTGGCTGGCAACCCGTGCGGATTTATCAAACTCCTGCCAGCGTTTGAAGTCCTCACGAATGGCCGCAGCCAGTTCACCTATGAACGGCGCCACGCCGATGTCGTGCACCAAGTCCGACATGGTTGGAACATCAATGAAATACGTCATGCTCTTGCACCTTGTTATTGTGCGCGGCCCTCTGGATATTGCAGGGTGAGCGCTTAGGATTATCGAAGTGTCGCCGGCTCGAACATTTTGATGAAAGGTTGCGTCAACAGGAAGAATGCAGGTTGCCAGTTTCGCCAACTTTCTAGACAATCTGCCACCCCAAAGTAGCAATCTGATTATTTGGCAGGCATATGGACACTATCGATCGGGAACTGATTGCGCTGTTGCGGGACAATGCACGTACCCCCGTGCTGACCTTGGCAAAAAAACTCAAGGTGGCCAGGGCAACGGTGCAAAACCGCATCACCCGCCTCGAAGAGCAGGGCGTGATTATCGGCTACACGGTACGCTTGCGCTCCGATGCGCTGGACCAGGGCGTGCGGGCGATCACCAGCATCGGCATCAGCGGCCATCACGCCGCAGAGGTCAAGCACGCGCTGCGTGGGCACCCCAACGTGGTGGCCATACACACCACCAATGGCCGCTGGGACCTGATGGCAGAGCTGCGCGCAGACACCCTTGAAGCGTTCGACCGGGCGCTGAACACCATTCGCTCCATCCCGCACATCGAGAATACCGAGACCAGCATCCTGCTCTCCACCTACAAGATGTGACCGCTGGGTCAGGCCTTTTGACAGGCGCATTGCGCAAACTGTCACCCAGGCTTTCCACAGTGCAAAAAATCCCTTTGGCTGTGCGCATTCTGTAGCGTTCCGCTTGGCCCGGGCCACTGGCAGAATGAAACTGGATGCGTGCAACGGTACAAGGCGCGCCACCCAGGGTGCGTTTCAAACAATAAAAAAGCCCGCAGCGAAGTTGCGTCGGGCGTGAGTTTCCATTTCGTTATTACCTGCGCTTTTATCATTTTCAATAACAGGGAACCTGCACCTTAGTGCCAATAAAATGGTGCGGCGCGGGGCGCTGAAGTTTTACCAAAAAAGAATAAGAGGTTGACTATGCATCAAACGTGCAATGCGCAAAGTGCTGATCCGCAAGAGGGCCGAGTGCTTAAGCGACGGCTGGAAAACCGGCACATACAGCTGATTTCGATCAGTGGCGCCATTGGCACCGGGTTGTTCATGGGCTCGGGCAAGATCATTGCGTTGTCTGGCACTTCGATCATCCTCGTCTATGCCATCATCGGTTTTTTTGTGTTTTGTATCATGCGCGCCATGGGCGAGATGCTGCTGGCCAACCTGCAGATGGAATCGTTCGCCGACCTGGTGCACAACTACCTGGGGCCACGGGCCGGTTACCTTCTCAGCTGGTCGTACTGGCTCAGTTGGGTGGTGGCGGCGGTGGGCGACGTGGTGGTGGTCGCAGGGTTCGTGCAGTACTGGTACCCCGATGTGCCCACCTGGCTACCGGCTTTCGCCACCATGTTCCTGTTGCTGGGCCTGAACATGCTGGCGGTGAAGGCCTTTGGTGAAGTGGAGTTCTGGTTCGGCCTGATCAAGATCGTCGCCATCGTCCTGCTGGTGGTAACCGGCCTGGTGATGGTCGCCACCTCCTATACCTCGCCGGGCGGGGTGACGGCGTCGTTCAGCCACTTGGTGGCCCCTGGCGTGGTCATGCCGCATGGCATCCTTGGCTTCCTCGCCGGGTTCCAGATCGCTATCTTCTCCTTCGTCGGCACCGAGCTGATCGGCACCGCAGCGGCGGAGGCCAAAGACCCCGAGAAGACCCTGCCGAAGGCAATCAATACCATCCCCGTGCGTATCCTGCTTTTCTACATCTGTTCGCTGGTGTGCATCATCAGTGTGGTGTCCTGGGCCAATGTGCCGGCCAACCGCAGCCCATTCGTTGAATTGTTCTTGCTTGGCGGGTTGCCCGCTGCTGCTGGCATCATCAACTTCGTGGTGCTGACCTCTGCGGCCTCGTCGGCCAACAGTGGTGTTTACTCGGGCTCGCGCATGCTCTACGGCCTGTCGCACCAACAACAGGCGCCGACGGCGTTCGGGCGGCTATCCGGGTCGGGTACGCCAGTGCGGGCGCTGGTATTCTCTGGGGTGTGCATGGCAATTGCGTTGACGCTGCTGTTCGTGATCCCGGAAGTGATGACCGTGTTCACCCTGGTGTCGACCATTTCCGCGGTGATGATCATCGTTACCTGGTCGCTGATCTTGCTGTCCTACTTCGCTTACCGTCGACAGAATCCGCAGGCGCATGAGCAGTCCAGGTTCAAGCTGCCTGGCGGCAAGGTCACCGCCGCGCTGGCGCAGCTGTTCCTGATTTTCGTGCTGTGCCTGCTGGCGCTGGAGCCGGACACCCGCACGGCGTTGTACGTGATGCCGTTGTGGTATGCGGGCCTGTTGCTGGCCTATCGACGCAGGACCAAGGCTTCTGCGCAACCGCAGACAGCGACTGCTGCATAGGACCCTGGGGCTGCTGCGCAGCCCATCGCCGGCAAGCCAGCTCCCACTTGGACCGCGCAACGCTCAAGATCTGCGCAGTACCCGTGGGAGCTGGCTTGCCGGCGAGTCATCTCAAGGCTGGCGTTCAGCAACTGCCCGCAACGTACGCAACGTCACCACCGGCGCATCCACCACAAACCGGTTGGCCAGCCAGCCGGGCACATCGCCAGCGGGGTCGGCCTGCAACTGGTAGGTCACCTCCGTCTCGCGCTCGCCCAGTGGTTTCATCCGCCACTCACCGCTCAGATGCTGCACCCGGATCAGGCCGTCAACCTTCGGAATCCTGTCGGGCTCGGCGCTCAGGTGCCGCAGCAAGGTGCCGTCGTCCAGGCGTTCGCTGGTTACTTTCAGAACAATGTCCCGCGGCATCGTCGGCCACGGCAGGTTGGTGGTCAGGTACACCCAGGTGTTGGCGCCATCCACCTCCAGCAGGCGCATCTGGTCGCAGGCGTACAGCCATTTGCAGGCTACGCGCAGGTTCTCTTGCAGGTCGGTGAGGGTGCGTACGCTCGCTTTCATGGTGCTCACACCACGAAATTGCTGGTAGGACGAGTCATTCGCGCCGCGCAGGTACACGCGTATTCCTTCGCGGTCATAGGCCAGGTTCCAGTCATCGGCTGCCAGGGCAGGGGCGCACAGCAGCAGGGCGGCGAGCAGCAGGCAGCGGTTCATGGCTGGTACCGCGCGGGGGATGGATGTTCAAGTATGCGCGGCAAACAGAAAGCCCGCCAGGTTGGCGGGCTTGCGGGCATCAGCCTGAGCTTAGCGCTTAGGGTTCAGCGTCAGGTGAACGTGACGGTTCACGTCCTTGTACAGCAGGTAGCTGAAGTTGCCTGGGCCGCCGGCGTAGCAGGCTTGCGGGCAGAAGGCGCGCAGCCACATGAAGTCGCCGGCTTCCACTTCGACCCAGTCCTGGTTCAGGCGGTACACCGCCTTGCCTTCCAGCACGTACAGGCCGTGTTCCATCACGTGGGTTTCAGCGAACGGGATCACGCCGCCCGGCTGGAAGGTGACGATGTTCACGTGCATGTCGTGGCGCATGTCGGCCATGTCGACGAAGCGGGTGGTTTTCCAGCGGCCTTCGGTGCCCGGCATCTCGATGACGGTGGCGTTGTCGCGGTGGGTGACGAACGACTCCGGTACGTCCAGGCCTTCAACTTTCTGGTAGTGCTTGCGCAGCCAGTGGAAGGTGACGTTGGACTTGCTGTTGTTGCGCAGGCTCCACTCGGCGCCCGGGGCCAGGAAGGCGTAGCCGCCTGGTACCAGGGTGTGGTGCTTGCCTTCAACGGTGATGTCCAGTTCGCCTTCGACGATGAACACCACGGCTTCGGCGTTAGGGTCCAGCTCAGGGCGCTCGCTGCCGCCTTCCGGGGCCAACTCGACGATGTACTGGGAGAAGGTTTCGGCAAAACCGGTCAGCGGGCGGGCGATGACCCACATGCGCATCTTGTCCCAGAACGGCAGGTGGCTGGTGACGATGTCACGCATCACGCCCTTGGGAATGACGGCATAGGCTTCGGTGAACATGGCACGGTCAGTCAGCAGCTCGGTTTGAGCCGGGTGCCCACCGTGGGGGGCGAAGTACGAATGGTTCGACATGGACAATCTCGACTTGTTGTTCTCTCCCCATGCCGTGAACCGCACCGGCCGGTGCGGCGCAGGGGATGTGGCAACAGAATAGGGTCGAGCGCGCGCCATCCACAAATTAAATGTTGGAATACCCGGTATTTGATCGCTGAATGTCGACCTGGCGCCCGGCGTGCTGTTCCGGCAGACGATCGCCTTGGCCGAACAGTTTGTGGCGCAGAGTGCCCTCGGTGTAGCCCGACGGGTAGCGGCCACGGCGTTGCAGCTCGGGCACCAGCAACTCGACCACATTCGCCAGGTCGTCCGGCTGCACCGCGTAGGTGAGGTTGAAACCGTCGATGCCGGTCTGGTCCAGCCAGCTTTCCAGCTGGTCGGCGATCTCGCTGGCTGCCCCTACCAGTACCGGGCCACGACCACCCAGGCCAACGAACTCGGCGGCCTCGCGCACCGTCCAGCGGCGGTCAGGGTCAGCGGCGGTAAAAGCGGCCAGGGCGGCGCGGCCGGCGTCATTTTCAACGTATTCGATCGGCGCATCGGGGTCGAGGCCAGCAAAGTCGATGCCGGTCCAACCCGAGAGCAGCGCCAGGGCGGCGTCCAGGTCGACATAGCGACGGTATTCGGCGAAGCGGGCTGCGGCCTCTTCCCGGGTAGGGGCGACGATCAGCAATGCCTGGGCATAGATCAGCACTTCATCACGACCTCGCCCGGCGGCTTCGCTGGCCTGGCGAATGCCGTCGGCGTAGCGGCGCAACACGGTGGGGCTCGGGCCGCTGATGAACACGCATTCGGCGTGGCGTGCGGCAAACTGCTGGCCGCGTGCCGAAGCGCCGGCCTGGAACAGCACCGGCGTGCGCTGCGGCGACGGCTGGCACAGGTGCATGCCGGGCACCTGGAAGTGCTCCCCCACATGGTTGATGGGGTGTACCCGGGTTGGCTCGATGTAGCGCCCGCTGTCGCGCTCCAGCAGTACCGCGTCATCGTCCCAGCTCTTCTCCCACAGCTTGTACAGCACCTGCAGGTATTCCTCGGCCAAGTCGTAGCGCTGGTCGTGGCCTAGCTGGCGCGCCAGCCCGAGGTTGCGTGCGGCGCTGTCGAGGTACCCGGTGACGATGTTCCAGCCCACCCGGCCGTTGCTCAGGTGGTCGAGCGTGGACATGCGCCGGGCGAACGGGTAGGGGTGCTCGTAGGTGAGCGAGAAGGTAACGCCAAACCCCAGGTGCTCGGTGACCCCGGCCATGGCCGGCACCAGCAGCAGCGGGTCGTTGACCGGCACCTGCACGCCACCGCGCAGGGCGGCTTCAGGGCCGCCCTGGTAGACGTCGTAGATGCCCAGCACATCGGCAATGAACAGGGCGTCGAACAGGCCGCGCTCCAGCAGGCGGGCCAGGTCGGTCCAGTAGCTCAGGCGGTTGAACGCGACGCTGGTATTGCGCGGGTGGCGCCACAGGCCGGGGGACTGATGACTGGCGGCGTTCATGCTGAACGCGTTGAAGCGGATCGGGCGGGGCATGTCAGGTGCGCTCCACTCAAGGCAACACGGAAGCCGGGTAGACCGCGTCGGCCACCTGCAGCTTGTGTGGAATCAGGCCCAGGCCCTGGAAGGTGTCAGCCAGTTTCTGTTGCTCGGCGACGATCTGCGGGGTGATCGCCACGGCGTTGTAATTACGGCGTTCGCTGGCCACTTCCAGTACGTTGGCGCTGATGCCCAGCTGCGGTGCCAACAGTGCGGCGACCTCTGCAGGCTTGGCGTTGGCCCACTGGCTGACTTTGCCCAGTTCGGTAAAGAAGGTCTTCAGCAGCGCACGATGCTGGTCGGCGTAGCTGGCGGTGGACAGGTAGAAGGTGCGGTTGTTGGACAGGCCGCTGCCGTCACGCAAGTTCTTCAGGCCTGGCTGGCTTTCTGCAGCGGCGAGAAACGGGTCCCACAGGGTCACGGCCTGGACGCTTCCCGACTGCAGGGCGGCCACGGCATCAGCGGCATTGTTGACGTAGGCGGGGGTGATGTCCTGGTAACTCAAGCCGGCCTGTTCCAGTGCGACGGCCAGCAGGTACTGGGCGTTCCAGCCACGGCCGGTGGCCACGCGTTTGCCTTTCAGGTCCTGCACGCCGGCCAGGTGGTCCTGCTCGCGCACCACCAGGCCGATGCCGCGGGGGTAGGGTTGTTCGGCAGCCAGGTACACGACCGGTTTGCCGGCGGCCTGGGCAAACACCGACGGCGCGTCGGCGGCATGGCCAAGGTCGATGGCACCGGTGCTCAGGGCCTCGAGCAACTGCGGGCCGGCGGCAAACTCGTGCCAGCTGACCTTCACACCCTGCGGGGCCAGGGCCTTTTCCAGGGCGCCGCTGCCTTTGAGGATGTTGATGCTGTTGAACTTCTGGTAGCCGATGCGCAGGGTCTTGGCGTCGTCGGCCAGGGCTTGGGACCAGGGCAGCAGGGCACTGGCGACACTGGCCAGCAGGCCGCCAATCAAGAGGCGGCGCAGGGGGGAGAAGGCACGGATTGGCACGGGTATGCTCCTTGAAACCGGGTGGAAAGCGATGGGCCCAGACTAAGGAGATGGCGTTCGGCTTTCAATTTTTATATTCCGTTTCGTTAGAATGTTTAGTTATTTTTATATCCTTTTGTTTTGTAACGGTTTGCATTCTTTCGACATTTTTTTCACATTCGCTTGCTAGCATCCCCGGCAATCCGAGGAGCCCTTCATGCCGCAATTTCTGCGCAAGCGCAGCACCTGCATCGCCCTGACCGCCACTTCCGGCCTGCTGGCCGCCACCCTGGGTTTCTTCGCCTGGCAGAGCTTCTACCCGGTCCAGGCCGCGTCTGGCTGGGATGTCCAGGTGCTGCATCGTGATGTGGCCAAGGCCGCATCCCTGTTGCCGCAAGCGGATGGCAGCCTGTTGGTCAGCCGCGAACTGGATGATGGCCATGGCAGCATCCTCAAGATCACCGCGACCGGCGACCGCGTCGTGGTGGTCGACAACCTGTCCAAGCCCGATGGCATGGTCGCGGCACAAGGTGGCTGGGTGTTCAGCCAGGAAGGCGGCCAGGCGCCGGTAAGCCTGGCCCGCAATGGCCAGGTTACCCACCTGTTCGACGGTGAAAGCGTGCAGGGGCTGTGGAACGACGGCGACCACCTGTATGCCATCGAAGACCGCAAGGGCAATGGCCGCCTGATGCGTTATGACTGGGCCAGCGGCCAGCTTGATGTGCTGCGTTCCGGCCTGACCGAAACCGAAGGCCTCACCCGCTGCAACGACGGCCGCTTGCTGTACACCGAAAAAGCCAATGGCAAGGTTCGGGCCCTGTCTGACGATGGCCAGGACCCGGTGGTGGTCGATGGGCTACGCAACCCCACCTTCCTGTTCTGTGACCAGCGTGGCCTGTGGGTCAGCGAAGACAACACTCACCGCGCACGCTTGTTGCTCATCGACGCCGACGGTGTCCAGCACACCATGCTGACCTTCCTCAAGGCGCCGCAGTCGATCGTGGCGGACGGCAAGGGCGGCTATCTACTGGCCGAGGGCGGGCGCAATCGCGTGCTGCACCTGACCCCGCCACTGACGCGCGACACCGCCCAGCGCGACTGAGCCGGCGCTAGCTGGGCAGGCGCCGCATGCGCCCTGGCAGCAGGCCCAGCACGAGCATGCAGCCGAGCAGGATTACCAGGCCTCCCGCCGCCTGCAACAGGCTCAGAGCTTCATCGAGGAACAACGCGCCGACCAGTACTGCCACCAGCGTGACCACGAACTCCACGCTGATGGCGCGGGTGGCGCCGATCCGTGCCACCAGGCCAAAGTACAGTACGTAGGTGGTAGCGCTCATCACTGCGCCGCTAATAAGCAGGTAAAGCCAGTCGCCTGCGTGTGGCACGCTGGGTACCGGTACTAGCAGCAACAGCGGCAGGGTCAGCAGCCCGCCAGCCAGGAACGCGCCGCAGGTGACCGTCCACGGGTCCTGGCCGCGCAGGTGCAGGCTGGCATAGTTGCTACCGTAGGCGGCGCTGATGGCGCCAAGCAGCGAGGCGATGCAGCCGTGGATGAAGTCGTCATCGACCGCGCGGGCCGGAAAACCGACCAACATGGCGATGCCGGCAATGCCCAGCAGCAGCCCGGCCAGGCCTTGCGGGGTGATTTTCTCCAGCCCCCAGACCCGCCCGATCAGCATCGAGAACAGCGGAATGGTGGCGACAAAAATGGCCGCCATCGCGGTGCCGATGCGTGGGGTGGCGTACGACATGCCGATCAATTGCCCGGCCACTGTGGTCGCACCCACCACCAGCAAGGGTATCAGCAGCGGCCGCAGGTGCAGCGGGCGACGCAGCAGGGTTGCAAGGATCGCCAGGGTGCCGCTGGCAATCAGTGCCCGCAGGCTGACCGCACCCACCCAGCCAAAGGCATGCACCACCTTGAGCAGCACCAGGAACGAAAAGCCCCAGGCGATGGCCAGGAACAGGTAGGCGGCGAGGTCGCGCGGTTGCATGAGGCAGGGTCCATCCAGGGCAGGGGCAGGCAGGCTAGCGGGTTGCGGGGCGTGATATCAAGGCCGGCCAGGCGCAATGCATCATGGCTACTCGACCAACAGCGTGCTTCCCTGCATGGCCGCGCTCGCGGATAATCCCCGGTATTCCAATAAATAGCCTGTGAGTGGGTATGAGTGATTCCGTAGTGAGCCTTGGCCAGCCTGAAACCGAGGGGGGGCGTAAAACGCGCAAGAACAACCCCGAGAAAACGCGCGAGGACATCCTCCAGGCGGCCATCAACGAGTTCGTCCAGCAAGGGCTGGCCGGCGCACGCGTCGACGCTATCGCCGAGCGCACCGCAACCTCCAAGCGCATGATCTACTACTACTTCGGTAGCAAGGAGCAGCTGTACTGCGAGTGCCTGGTGAAGTTGTACGGCGATATCCGCAAGACCGAGCAGAGCCTGGACCTGGAGTCTTTGCCGGCTGAGCAGGCAATCCGCCGGCTGGTGGAATTCACCTTCGATCATCACGACCGCAACGTCGATTTCGTGCGGATCATCTGCACCGAAAACATCCATTATGGCGAGTACGTCAAGCAGTCGCCGGCGATCCGTGAAATGAGCAGCCTGGTGCTCGAAGCCCTGGGCAACACCCTGCGCCGTGGCGTGCAGGAAGGCGTGTTCCGCGCCGGCATCGAGGTGATCGACCTGCACATGCTGATGAGCTCGTTCTGCTTCTACCGGGTGTCCAATCGCCACACCTTCGGCGAGATCTTCCAGATCGACCTGTCTGATGACCAGGTCAAGCTGCGTCACAAAGCCATGATCTGTGACGCCGTGTTGCGCTATATCCGCGCCTGAACGCCCCTTACTCGCCCAGCCGTTGCTCGCGCGACGGCGGGTAGCCGAAGTACGCCGCATAGCACTTGCTGAAGTGCGACACCGAAACAAACCCGCAGGCCACCGCCACTTCCATCACCGACAGGTCCGAATACTGCAGCAGCCGGCGGCTTTTGGTGATGCGCAGCTCCATGTAGTAACGCCGTGGCGAGGTGCCCAACTGTGCCTGGAACAGGCGGTCGATCTGCCGGCGCGAGCGCCCGCTGTAAGCGGCCAGCTGATCGAGGCTGAGGGTTTCCTCCAGGTTGTTCTCCATCAGCTCGACGATGGTACGCAGGTGCAGGCTCATGGATTTTTTCGCTCCCGGGCCGACCTGGCGGTAGCGGGCTCCGGAGAACGACAGGATTTCCTCCACGCCTTCGGCCAGCCCGTCACCATAAAGCCGGCGCACCAGGCCCAGCATCAGTTCCATGGCACCATTGGGGCTGGCGGCGCTGAGGCGGTCGCGGTCGAGGGTGAAACTGGCAGGCGTGATGCGTGTTTGCGGGCTGCGCTCGGACAGGCTGGCGCGCTGCTCGGGGTGGATACTGCAGCCATAGTCGTCCAGCACCCCGGCGCGGCCAAGAAACCAGGCGCCGTTCCACAAGCCGCCCAGGGCCATGCCGTGGGCGGCGCAGTCGTCCAGCAGGCGGTCGAGTTCAGGGTACTTCAGTGGCGTGCGCAAGCCACCGCAGATCACCAGCAGGTCCAGCGCTTTCAGCGCCCCGGCGGACAGCTCGGTGGCCACCAGCTCCAACCCCAGGTCGCTGGTCACCCGGTCGCCATCCATCGACAGCGGGGTGAACTGGAAACTGTCGGCGCGTAGCAGGTTGGCCGTGACCAGCACGTCCATGGCAACGGTGAAGCTGGCCATCGAGAAGTGTTCGAGCAGGACGAAATCGACCCGATAAGGGGCTTGGGCATTGGCGCTGCTGGTTTTGAGCCGCAGCATGTTGCTGGTGCTGGTCTTCTTGCTGAACTGTCGTGGGGTGGGCACTCTGGACTCCGCTTCCTGGCTGGCCCGCTGAGTGTGGCGGGTGGCCGGGGGAAAGACAATGTCCCGGGTGGGCGTGTCGTATTTCAGGTCGTGTTCAGGCAACCTGTCTGGCTTGGCCCTTTGCCGCCATGGTTGCCCACTGCCACTGAGCCCCCCTTGATGCAGTACGCCGTTGTCCTGTTGTTCTGCCTGTTGCCGCTGCTGGCCAATACCCTGGAGCCGGGCGACAAGCGGGCCCCGTGACATGGACGGCGCCAGCCTTTACTTGGCCAGCCCCGCAAGCGGGCAGTGCAATACCAGCTTCGCACCACCCAGCTCGCTCTCCCCAATCTCTAGCCCGAACCCATGCAGGTCGACGATCGCCGCAACGATCGACAATCCCAGCCCAAACCCGGCATGGCGATGGCCTTCATCGCTGCGATAGAACCGCTTCAGCACCGCAGTACGCTCTTCTTCAGGAATACCCGGCCCGCTGTCCTCGATGGCCAGGTGCACGCCGGTATCGTCCTGCGTTGCACAAATCCGCACTAGCCCACCCTCGGGCGTGAACTTGATGGCGTTGCCCACCAGGTTGGCCAGTGCCTCGAACAGCAGTTCTCGGTCACCGTAAAGTGCCGGCAGTTGCGCGGGCTGGTGCAATTGCAGCTGGATGCCGCCGTCTTCGGCCAAAGGCAGGTAGAAGTCGTGCAGTTCGACCAGCAGTTCATGCGGGTCTAGCTGCACGAAACCGGCCCGGCGCTGGCGGTCTTCCAGTTCGCTGATGCGTAGCAACCCGCGAAAACGCGCCATCAGGGTGTCGGTTTCGCCGATGGCCTGGTCCAGCGCCTCGGCTTGCGCGGAGTCGACGTCGCTCTGCTGGCGAATCCGGTACAACTGGGCGCGCAGGCGTGTGAGTGGGGTACGCAGGTCATGGGCAATGTTGTCGCACACGCCCTTGACCTCATGCATCAGCCGCTCGATGCGGTCGAGCATGGCGTTGACGATGGCGGCCAGCATGTCCAGCTCGTCGCGCCGGGCCGACAACGGCAGACGGTGAGTCAGGTCGCCGGCGACGATCAGCTCGGCCTGGGCCTGGATTGCACGGATACGCTTCAGCGGCCGGCGGCGCAACAAATACCAGCCGGCAAAGCCTGGGATCAGCGTCAAGGAGATACCCCAGAGCAGGGCATCGAGAATGATCCGGGTAACCACGAACAGTGAGCCGTTATCGCGGAACAGTACCAGCCAGCGGCCATCTTGCACGTTGATCGCCACCGCATCGCAGCTGTCGCGGGGCAGGTGTGGGTCGTCGGCATCCAGGCAGCGTTTCAACTCATGGATCTTGCCGTCCAGCCTGAGCTCCGGGGGCAGGGTACGCACACTGCCGCCAATCGGGTTGAGCTGGCTGTCGAACAGGCCATAGGCGTCGAAGCTTCGCTCCTCGAAGGCCTGGCTGGCGATCAGTGCGTCGTCCAGTTGTTTGCCGCTCATGTGTGCGAACAGATGCTGGCGCTGCAGCATCGAATGGCGGGTGAGCTTGTTCAGGTAGCTGGACACCTCGAAGTAGAGCACACCCATCAGGATGCTGCTCCAGGCCACGAACAGGAAGCTGTACAGCGCCAGCAGGCGGCTGGTGGAGGAGCTCCAGCCTTTAGACGGGTTCAGCAATGGCATAGCCGGAGCCCCGTACCGTACGGATCAGCGGCGACTGGCCGGGCGAGTCGATTTTCTTGCGCAGGCGGCCGATGTGCACGTCGATCAGGTTGGTGCCGGGATCGAAGTGATAGCCCCAGACTTCTTCGAAAATCATCATCCGCGTGATCACCTGGCCGCTGTGGCGCATCAGGTACTCCAGCAGTTTGTATTCGGTGGGCAGCAGGTTGAGCGTATTGTCACCGCGGCGCGCCTCGTGGCTGATCAGGTCCAGTTGCAGGTCGGCGACCTGCAGGCGTGTCTGGGTCATGGGCACGCTGTTGCGGCGCAGCAATACCTCGACCCGCGCGGCCATCTCGTCGGAGGCAAACGGCTTGGTCAGGTAGTCGTCACCGCCGGCACGCAGGCCACGCACCCGTTCGTCGACGTCGGAGAGGGCGCTGATCATCAGGATCGGCGTGGCGATCTTGAGGCTGCGCAAGGTAGTGACGATGGTCAGGCCATCGACTTCGGGCAGCATGCGGTCCAGGGTGATCAGGTCGTAGCCACCGGCAATGGCCTTGGCCAGGCCTTCACGGCCATTGTCGGCCCAATCCACCTCCAGGCCGTGGCTGGTAAGTTCGGCGACGATTTCCTGGCCGGTGACGGCGTCGTCTTCGATGGTCAGTACGCGAGGCATGCTGGTTCCTGGGCATCTAATAGAGACTTGATTGTGCCAAAGAATAGACAACCGGCGATTTAAGAAAAATTCATCTAGCGTCTAATACCTGTACTGGCCTCTTCGCGGGTAAACCCGCTCCCACAGGTACAGCGGCGCCCCCAAGATCGGTGAGAGCCCTGTGGGAGCGGGTTCACTCGCGAAGCAGGCGGCGCGGTGTTTCAGCGGGCGCCGATACCTTCGGCGTGCATGATCTGCGCGATGATCGGCACCGGGGTCATCAGGTGCGAGCGCATCATGGCGCTGGCGCGCTTGGCGTCACGGGCGAGAATCACCTCGACCAGCGCCGCATGTTCCTGGCGCTTGAGCGCCAGGGCCTGTTCGGAGAACACTGTCTGCGTCAGCCACAGGTGGCGGTAGCGCTCGGCCTGGTCGAACAGGTAGGTGCGTGCCTGAAGCAGGTGCTTGGAGCCGCAGCCCGAGGCTATGGCGGTATGAAACGCCTTGTGCCGCTCGTCCCACACATCCAGGCGCTGCTCGCGGGTTTTCACTTCAACCACCTTGGCCAGGGTATGCGAGTGGGCCAGCACTGACGCCTCCCAGGCGTCGTCGCCGCGCTCGATGGCCAGGGCGATGATCATCGCCTCCAGGTTGGCGCGGGCATCGTAGATGTCGTTCATCTCGTCCAGCGACATGGGCGCCACCCGGTAGCCTTTCTGGCTGATCGCGTTGACCAGGTGTTCGGCCACCAGTTGCGACAGTGCTTCGCGCAGCGGGCCCACGCCCAGGTCGTAGCGTTCCTTCAAGGCGCTCATCAACAGTTTTTCGCCGGGTTTGAACACCCCACGGATGATGTCCTTCTTGAGCCTCTCATACCCGCTGAATGCTGAGTTTTGTCGGGGGGCGAGCGCTTCCAAGATCCTGTTCCTCAAAACGTTTTGGCGATCATACCGAAACCGTCTGCTGACGAAAAACAGTGGATAAACGGAAATACTGTCGTCTAAATATAAAAATGTAGACATTCTGATTTATTGGCGATACTTTTTGCTTCGCCCGCACTGATCCAGGTCACGACCGGACGGCGCTCTCCACTTTATTTGCCAGGAAACTGCCATGAACGCTTTTACGCAGATCGACGAACTTGTGATGCCACTGCCGCTCGAGCCGCGTGGTTACACCATCGCCCCTTCGAAACAGTCGCCGCGCCTGCTTGAACTGACCTTCGCCCGAGAAACCGTCGAAGCGTTCGTCCAGGCTGTTGCCGAGTGGCCGGTGCAGGCGCTGGAGTACAAGTCGTTCCTGCGTTTCCGGCTGGGTGAAATCCTGGACGAACTGTGCCAGGGCACCCTGCGCCCGGTGCTGCTCAACACAATCCTTGATCGCGCCACCGGCGGCATGCTGATTACCCCCTTGGGCCTGGATGACGTGAGCCAGGCAGAGGACATGGTCAAGTTCACGACCGCTTGCGCGCACCTGATCGGCCGTTCCAACTACGACGCCATGAGCGGCCAGTTCTATGCGCGCTTTGTGGTGGTCAACTCTGACAACTCCGACAGCTACCTGCGCCAGCCGCATCGGGTGATGGAGTTGCACAACGATGGCACCTTCGTGAACCAGATCACCGATTACGTGCTGATGCTGAAGATCGATGAAAAGAACATGGAAGGCGGTAATTCGCTGCTGCTGCACCTGGACGACTGGGAGCAGTGCGAGGAATTTTTCCGCCACCCTATGGCCCGCCGCGAAATGCGCTGGACTGCACCGCCGAGCAAGAAGGTGGCCGAAGATGTGTTCCACTCTGTGTTCGACACCGACGGCGAAGGCCGCCCGACCATGCGCTACATTGACCAGTTCGTGCAGCCGGAAAACTACGAGGAAGGCATCTGGCTGAACGCGCTGTCCGATTCGCTGGAAGGCAGCGCGAAGAAGGTTTCGGTGCCGGTGGCGGTTGGCAGCTTCCTGCTGATCAACAACCTGTTCTGGTTGCACGGTCGCGACCGCTTCACCCCGCATGAGGGCCTGCGCCGTGAGCTGATGCGCCAGCGGGGTTACGTCGCCTTCCCCAAACCGCTGTACCAGCGCGGGCAATAATGACAGGGCGCAGGGCGGGCGCCCGCCCATGCGTCTTTGCACAAAATGATGCCACCAGGGCCCGCACGGGCCTTGGTGAGCGAGCCAGGCAATGCCTGCGTGTGAGGTAAGGCTGTGTACGATTTCATCATTATTGGCGGTGGTATTGTGGGCATGTCCACGGCCATGCACCTGATCAAGGTCTACCCGGACGCAAAGATTCTCCTGCTGGAGAAGGAGTCCGGCCCGGCCCGCCACCAGACCGGTCACAACAGCGGGGTGATCCACGCTGGCGTGTACTACACCCCCGGCAGCCTCAAGGCGCGCTTCTGCCTGGAAGGTAACAAGGCCACCAAGGCCTTCTGCACCCAGCACGGCATCCGCTTCGATGAGTGCGGCAAGCTGCTCGTGGCGACCAACGAGCTGGAAATGCAGCGCATGAAGGCGCTGTGGGAGCGTACCGCGGCCAACGGCCTGGAGCGCCACTGGCTGTCGGCAGGCGAGTTGCGCGAGCGCGAGCCCAATATCGTGGGCATGGGGGGCATCTTCGTGCCGTCCAGCGGCATCGTCAATTACGCCGAGGTGACCGCTGCGATGGGCGCAGAATTCCAGCGTGCCGGCGGCGAGATCCGCTATGGCGCAGAGGTGGTCGGCCTGCAGGAGCAAACCAGCGAAGTGATCGTGCGCACTCAGCGCGACGAGTTCCGTAGCCGTTTCCTGGTGACCTGCTCAGGCCTGATGGCCGACCGCGTGGTCAGCATGCTGGGCCTGCGCACCGAGTTTGTCATCTGCCCGTTCCGGGGCGAGTACTACTTGCTGCCCCAGCAGCACAACCAGATCGTCAATCACCTGATCTACCCGATTCCCGACCCGTCGATGCCGTTTTTGGGCGTGCACCTGACCCGTATGATCGACGGCACCGTCACGGTTGGCCCCAACGCCGTCCTGGCGATGAAGCGCGAGGGCTACCGCAAGACCGACGTCAGCCCCGGCGACCTGCTCCAGACCCTGACCACCCCCGGCATTCTCAAGGTGCTGGCGAGGAACTTCCGCCCGGGCCTGATCGAGATGAAAAACTCGCTGTTCAAGGGCGGCTACCTCAAGCAGGTGCAGAAGTACTGCCCGAGCATCACCAAGGCCGACCTCACGCCTTACCCGGCCGGCGTGCGCGCCCAGGCGGTGTCGCGCGACGGCAAGCTGATCGACGACTTCCTGTTCGTCAACACCGCACGCAGCGTCAACGTGTGCAATGCACCGTCGCCGGCCGCCACCTCGGCCATCCCGATCGGCGCCTACATCGTCGAGAAGGTGTGTGAGCAGGTCACCCGTGCAGCTGGCAGCGTGCCCAAGGCGGACCTGGCGGCCAGCCAGCGTGCGGCCAGCTGACACCGCCGTAAAACGTTCCGCGGTTTCCTTTTACTCAACCCGTCCCGCCCTGTTCACCGTTCAGGGCAGGGCGGGCTTTTTCGCGCCTGCGTCGGCGACCGTGCAGCCGGCGGCCCCAGCGTGGGCATGACAAAAACAACAAGGTAGCGCCATGCAAACCCATAAGAACAATTTGAGTCATGGATTGAAATCACGGCATGTCACCATGCTGTCCATCGCCGGTGTGATCGGCGCCGGCCTGTTCGTTGGCTCTGGTCGTGCCATTGCTGAAGCAGGGCCGGCCACCATCCTGGCTTATATCCTGGCCGGTGGCCTGGTGGTGCTGGTGATGCGCATGCTGGCCGAAATGGCGGTGGCTTCGCCGGATACCGGTTCATTTTCCACCTATGCCGACCTCGCCATCGGCAAATGGGCGGGCTACACCATCGGCTGGCTGTACTGGTGGTTCTGGGTGTTGATCATTCCCATCGAAGCCAACATTGCCGCCACCATCATCAATTCCTGGGTGCCACAGATGGAGATCTGGGTGCTGTCGTTGGTGATTACCCTGTTGCTGACGGCCACCAACCTGTTCAGCGTGAAGAACTATGGTGAGTTCGAATTTTGGCTCGCACTGGTAAAAGTGGTGGCGATCGTCGCTTTCATTGCGCTGGGTGTGTGCGCCATTTTTGGCCTGCTGCCCGGTTCTGGCGTCAGTGGTGTTTCGCGGCTGTGGGATACCGGCGGTTTCATGCCCAATGGTTTCGGAGCGGTGCTGAGCGCCATGCTGATCACCATGTTCTCGTTCCTCGGCGCCGAGGTGGTGACCATTGCCGCAGCAGAATCCGCCGATGCGGGCAAGCATATTTCCAGGGCCACCAATTCGGTGATCTGGCGGATCACCTTGTTCTACATACTGTCGATTTTCATCGTCATCGCGCTGGTGCCCTGGACTGACCCGCGGCTGGCGACGGAAGGTTCCTATGTCACGGTGCTGGACACCCTGGGCGTACCCAATGCCAAGGCCATCATCGATTTTGTGGTGCTGACTTCGGTGACCAGTTGCCTCAACTCGTCGCTGTATACCGCTTCGCGCATGGTCTACTCGCTGAGCCGCCGCGGTGATGCACCGGCCTGTGCCCAGGTGACCAGCCGCAGTGGCACGCCTGTGGTAGCGGTGCTGCTGTCCACCGGCGCAGCGTTTTTGGCAGTGATCGCCAATTACCTGGTGCCGGCCAAGGTGTTCGGCTTCCTCATGGCCAGCTCGGGGGCCATTGCCTTGCTGGTGTACCTGGTCATCGCGATTTCCCAGCTGCGCCTGCGCCAGCGCCTGACCGCACAGGGCAAGACCCTGGGTTACCGCATGTGGCTGTACCCGTGGCTCACTTGGGGTGTGATCGTATTCATCTGCAGCGTGCTGGTCGTGATGCTGTTCCGTCCGGACCACCGCCTGGAAGTGGTGTCGACCATGGTGTTGGCTGTGTTGGTGGTGTGTTCCGGGTTGCTGGTCACCCGCCGACGAGCACGCGCGGTACCGATGAACAGCGTACGGCAGGGCGTTTGATCAGCCTGGGCTGAAGACAGACGAGCAAGTCGCACCCGGCTGTGAGAGGATGTCCACCATCACAGCCAGGACCCCGAACACAGCCTGATGAAGACACCCAAAAGAATCGAACCCCTGATCGAAGACGGCCTGGTCGACGAAGTACTGCGGCCTTTGATGAGTGGCAAGGAGGCCGCCGTGTACGTGGTGCGCTGCGGCAACCAGGTGCGCTGCGCCAAGGTCTATAAAGAGGCCAACAAGCGCAGTTTCCGCCAGGCCGCCGAATACCAGGAAGGCCGCAAGGTGCGTAACAGTCGCCAGGCCCGGGCCATGGCCAAAGGCAGCAAGTTCGGCCGTAAAGAAGCCGAAGATGCCTGGCAGAACGCCGAAGTTGCGGCATTGTTCCGCCTTGCCAGTGCTGGCGTGAGGGTGCCCAAGCCCTACGACTTCCAGGATGGCGTGCTGTTGATGGAACTGGTGACCGATGCCGATGGCGACGCTGCCCCGCGCCTGAACGACGTGCACCTGGAGGCCGAGGAGGCTCGCACGTTCCACGCCTTTGTCATTCGTCAAATCGTACTGATGCTTTGTGCGGGGTTGGTGCACGGTGACCTGTCCGAGTTCAACGTGCTGCTCGGCCCGGACGGTCCGGTGATCATCGACTTGCCGCAGGCCGTGGATGCAGCAGCCAACAACCATGCCTTCAGCATGCTGCAGCGCGATGTGGATAACATGGCCCATTATTTCGGGCGCTTTGCCCCGGAGCTGAAAAGCACCCGGTATGCGCAGGAAATGTGGGCGTTGTTTGAGGCCGGTGATCTGCTCCCCGACAGCCCTTTGACGGGGGTGTTCGACGATGACGAACATGAAGCTGACGTGACCGGGGTAATGCGCGAGATCGACGCCGCCCGGCTGGATGACGCCCGCCGCCGTGCAGCGCGTGCCGAAGCTGAGCATGGAGCGGTCAAGGCAGAGGAACCCACGCCACCCTGGTTGCAGTAAACCGTTGCAGGCGCCTCACATCGTTGTGGGGCCTTTCCCGAAGCTGTGCTGTCTCTGTAGGAGCGGGTTCACCCGCGAAGGGGTCGGCACAGGCAAACCCGGCCATTACCCTTGACGCAAGACACAATCTCGTCATTTAGCCTTTTCACTGGCGCGGGACAGGCATAAGGTATACGCCGTTCAAAATGCCCTGGAGCTGTCATGTCCAACCAATTCCCGTCCGTTCGTCCACGCCGCCTGCGCCAGAACGAGTCCCTGCGCACGATCTTCCAGGAAACCGAATTCCGCCTGGAAGACCTGATCCTGCCGATCTTCGTCGAAGAGGGCATCGATGACTTCGTGCCGATCACCAGCATGCCCGGGGTCAACCGCATCCCCGAGAAACTGCTCGCCCAGGAAATCGAGCGCTATGCCCGCGCCGGTATCAAGTCGGTGATGACCTTTGGCGTGTCGCACAACCTGGACGCCACCGGCAGCGACACCTGGAACGAAAACGGCCTGGTCGCGCGCATGGCGCGCATCTGCAAGGACACCGTGCCGGAAATGGTGGTGATGTCCGACACCTGCTTCTGCGAATACACCAGCCATGGCCACTGCGGCGTGCTGCATGACCATGGTGTGGACAACGACGCCACCTTGGCCAACCTGGGCAAGCAGGCGGTCATCGCCGCCGCTGCCGGTGCCGACTTCATCGCCCCGTCGGCGGCAATGGACGGCCAGGTGCAGGCCATCCGTAGCGCACTGGATGTTGCCGGTTTCCACGAGACCGCGATCATGGCCTACTCCACCAAGTTCGCCTCGTCGCTGTATGGCCCGTTCCGTGAAGCTGGCGGCACCGCCCTGAAGGGCGACCGCAAGAGCTACCAGATGAACCCGATGAACCGCCGCGAAGCGGTGCGCGAGTCGCTGCTGGACGAGCAGGAGGGGGCGGACGTGCTGATGGTCAAGCCGGCCGGTGCCTACCTTGACGTGATTGCCGACATCCGCGCCGCTTCGCGCCTGCCGTTGGCGGCCTATCAGGTGAGTGGTGAGTACGCGATGATCAAGTTCGGCGGCCTCGCGGGCGCCATCGATGAAGGCCGGGTGGTGCGTGAGAGCATCGGCGCGATCAAGCGTGCCGGTGCCGACCTGATCCTGACCTACTTCGCCATGGACCTGGCGCGCGAAGGTATCTGAAGCCAGGCCTTGGGTATGAAAAGCCGCTGCAGTTGCAGCGGCTTTTCTGTGTGCGCTGTTGGTGATGCGGCGCAAACGCACAAAAAATCAGTAAGCGCTGAATTATTTAGTGTCCCGTTGTATCTGATCCCTTAGAGCATTCATCGACAGGGATACGGGTATGAAACCTCGCAAGAAAAAAGTCCAGCCAATCGGCCTGAAGGACATCACCATCGTCG